>Ga0214542_1008833_pt1 | contig 16220 bp, 7 predicted proteins | sample CNSS1metaG_FD_160096 | JGI IMG/M metagenome (GOLD analysis project Ga0214542, IMG submission 160096) | Root nodule microbial communities from cowpea collected in UCLA plant growth center, Los Angeles, California, USA - CNSS1 | ecosystem: Host-associated > Plants > Roots > Nodule | place: USA... | reverse complement strand
AACATTTTCATCATATTCATACTATGACATACACAATGTATTCTTTAAATTTTAGCACATTAAAAATTACACAATACTTGTCTTTTCCAATTATACAAGAATTTGAAATGTTAATGCAAGAGTCCATAAAAGAAGTAATTAATATATACAAGTACAAGTTTTTTTTTTTTTTTAAATTTTATGCAGGCTTGCGGGCCGGCCCGCGCGGGCCGCGGGCTAGCCCGTGCGGGCCGCGGGCCTATGCGGGCCGAGCCCGCGCGGGCTTGCGGGCTCAATATCCTGGCCCGCCCCGCATTTTTTCTGCGAGCCTGCGGGCCGGGCCCGCGGGCCAGGCCCTAATTGCCACCCCTAGAAAAGGATGCAAGGAAAGAGAAGAGAAAAGGTAGATGTAATATACAAAATGAAAGGATAAGATTGATATAGATGAAGAGATATTGAAAATTATTTGAAGGTATCATTGTCAGTTTCTTGTTCTTCCATTTATTTTTTCCAAACTTTATTATTTTTTTAAATCATAAAAAAAATATTTCTCACGATTTCTTGAGTGTCTGTTCAAACGCTTGCGTCGTGTGACACCAATTTTAAAATAATACTAAAATTTAAATAAAAAGGTTTTCAAAATTATCAAATCATTTTCCAAATAGTTTTTTCATAAAGAACTACGTAACATGATTCTCCATTGTCAATGGAGATATGTAGGAGCGAGGATTAATCCTCGTCATGCCCAAAAAACCAAAAGATTATTTTTGTTTCTTTTGTAAATCAGCGAAAATAAATATTTTGAAAAATCACATCCTTTGCACGTTTAATTAAAGGTACTGTCTTAGGACGGACGCATGTGGGATGTTAATACTTTTCCCACACGTAATCGACTTTCGAACCCAAAATCTATTTTTTGCAGACTTTGTCTTATTTTTTTGATTTTTTCGTAATTTTTAGAATAAATTATAGTGCAGACTCCAAACCTTTTTTTAATATTTTATTTTTGATTTGTCATCCCGTCATGATAACATTATATAATTGGCGTAGACTTTGACCCTGAGACACGATATCCTAACTTTGTTGTAGTGTCTATATTGTCTAAAACATACACAAGATGTTTCATCTGATGGTAAAATTAAATGGTCTAGTAACCTTTAACAAAATTTTATTGAGTTAGGTATTAATTTATCTATCTCTTAACTTTTTATATTTCTATTCAGCTAAACATATTTCATTGTTATTTTACTTTATATTTATTTTTACTCCTTTCATTCTTTTTTTCTGCCTGACTTATTTTTCTCCACTGTATCAAATAGAGTATTAAAGAGTTCTAGAGGATACAGGTGTTAAAAACGAATATTTACTTCTTATTCACCTCTCCTAGCCCTGATTGCTATTCAGTATTGTGTACTTTGTGATCAGAGACCCCTTTGATTACCATAGAAAAAAAATTCAAGTTTTATATACTTCATTCATTGATTTCATAAGCACCCTTCAACACGCAAGGTCATTGAAAGGCCACCTAGTTTGGGCACTAGTTAAAATTCCTCAGCCTCTTGATTGAGTCACAAGAGGAGTACAATAACTTGAGCAAATCTCACAAGCAAAAAAAATAAAGGGAAAAGAATCATATTCCCAACTCATTTTTCTTTATTCTCCTTCAACCCATCACCTTTAAATTTAGTATATAATCTTGTTGGAAGAAGCACACTCCCGAACCTTCATACTCGTTTCCCTTTAAATTATATAAATATTTTCCTCTTATCTCATCACTAACATATACTTTTGTTACATATATATACCTCTAATTCAGTTTTGGAGCAACCTAGTTGAAGATGCCATGGGCAACCTCTTTGGAAAAAGTAAAAAGCATAGCAGTCATAGTTCAAGCCATGATAAAGGAAGAGGTGGAAGAATCTTCACTAACGTGACCACAAGAGGTTTACCACCCAATTTTCCATCGCAAATATCTTCTTCGTTGCCACCACCACCAATATTATATCCATCTCTCGAACCACCTTCTTCGACGGCACCACCACCACCACCACCGGTGCGATCACAATCCATTTCTAAGAAACCAAGTTTTGTGAGAGTTGACTCTAAACAAAGCTCTTCAGTCATGGACAAGAAGCAATCTGCAGCAAAAAAGTATGCTCTTATCCGTGACAACTTCTCTACCCTTGAACAGGTATGAGTTAATTTTATTTTTGTTATACTTTTATTCACTAAATTAATCTCTCAAAAAATAAAAATAAAAACAGTATTAATTAGAAAAATTAATTATGTGGTACAGCCTCTTCAACTTAAGTGTTTCAAAATTGTTACTGAAAAACACTTTTTTGTCTCTCTCTTAATTAATATGTCCAAAACTCATTCAACCAGAGCTAGTCCGTAATGAGATTGTTAATGAATTTTGTTTTGTTATAACATTTTAAAATTTCAACGTATTTAAAGGAAATAACGTGATACTTAAAAACTTTAGTGATGAATGAAAATATAGAAAGTTAAGGAAAAATTATTTTTGCATTTTTTCCATACACTGATTTAACGCTCTTGGAGTATTTAGAAGGACAGATTATTATAGTTTCTTCCATGGTCATGTTTGAAATATGAAAATTTGAATTAAAATAATTGACAAATTACACTTTCAATTTTTTAAATTTATTTATTTCAAATATGAAAATAATGACACATAAACATCCAGAGAGAGAGAGAAAAAAAAAAGTTAATAAATTTGAAGAATAATGTTTATTCCATTAATTAAGAATATAGACGAAGTTTTCTGTCTTCAACCTTTTAGTTTCGCCTTTTTTTTTGTCGGTTTATTTTCTTTGGGTCTTTTTTATGTTTTATAATATATAACGTCAGAGTTGTTCTTTTCTTATCCATATTAATGAATTTTACATTTCGTTTGAAGATACATGTTTCCCTTCTTTTTTAAAACGTGGCTGAAAATGTATTATTTTTCTTTTTTCAAAATTTGATTTATTATATGATTGTTAACAACATATTCATCTTTGATTAAGAAGACAAAGTAAGAAGTAGACATGGAAATACAAGTGCAAGGTTAATTTCTTAAGTACAATGCAATTACTCTTGTGATGTGGTTCAGTAGTTGTTATTACACTGTATTAAAAAAATATCTCACTTATTATATGATCAGATTTGTTTATCACACGTCATATTGTTTTGATGTGAAAATAAATATATAAATTTATTTTAACTTGAAAATAATACTTATTAATTTTTTCTTTATACATTTATTTAACAGTCCACAATCCCATCCTCAAAGAGTTAAACATTTACTCCATATACAGAATAAATAACATTCTTTCTTGCGAACAGCCAATTAAAGACCCCTTTTATCTCTAATCTGAAAAAAGCATCTATTACGGAATGCATTATTATGCTTTCCTTGCTATAACTCCTTCGATTTTCTTAATATATAATTTGGTAGAACTTATAGTTTCTAAATATCCCAATTTATTTGGAATTATAACAAGCTTCTTCCAATTTCTTATAAAAAAAATCTTCTTCCAAAATTGATCATAGGTCATTGACTTCCACGTCTATGCTACATTTTAAAAATCAATATCTACCATATTAATTATATTGCATTGATTATATCTTCATATATCACATATATTATTTCATCTCTATCCAACCAAACATTTTCCTTTTTTAGTCATCCAAGAAACTAGCAACTTTTTTTTCCAAAAATGGGCTACCGATGAAGTTGGTCACCTGTAATTAGTTATTCATTTTCATATTAAAGTGCAACCGCTAATTTTCCATTCAGACATCTTCTTGGAATCTTCAGGAGTTATACTATTATATTTTATCATATACTTCTCCCTTATTCTTTTTTTTTATTTTTATTGCCTAATATTTTAATGAATAAAAACAATACAAATATAATTTCTGTTGTAGAAAAGTACCAAGTCTTAATGTTTTATTAATTGTAAAACAAATGTTTAATCCATATTCAACCTATAGATCCATAGATGAATAGTAATTGGTCATATGAAACAAGTAATAACCGTTTCAGACACGAAATTTTACTTTAGAAAATTCAATTTTGAAATCTGTCTGGTTAGACTTTAAATCTATTGAGAAAATATTATTAATATCAATTATAATATTTGAAATTTTAAAGTCTAAAATTCTGTCCCAATTTTGTTTTTAAAATATACGGGAGAATTTGAAGAAGGAAATTGTATTCAAATTTCAGTCTTTAAACATTGTTGTTCATCGTGGGAATAACGGCACTAATGGACCTAAGAGTCATTGCATGTTACACACATCTGGTGCAGGTCAAGCGTCAACCTTACTATAAACATATCACTGACACTATTTTTCCAATTTTCACACACCAGTGTGCAGGGATATATGGTTACCAATTGAGGTGGGAGTTGAAATATTAAGTAAATATAAATATAAGTGAAGGGAAATCTTCATTTTACAAAATAATAATTTTATTAATATTAATTATACTTAAAATGACTATGAAATATATTTATATTCTGCAATTATTATGGCTAAAGAAAATGGAACTTGCTTTCTTATGATTAATGATGCCAAACGACTTTTTCCAAAGCATGTTTCATACTCGGTCATTACTACGAGGTATACCAGTCATAACATGCAAAAAATTCTGCAAAGAAATCATAGAAAACAAAACCAATTACACTCCACTATGGCACTCTTCCACGTTAATTAATGGCCTGCGTTGTCACCAAATCACTTGTGCAGGGGCAGAAACAGAGGACCCTAAAATAGATCAACTACGGTGGTTTCTGTGACTGAGTTCTAAAAATGTTCTTTGGGAATCCATTACGTTGAAAGAGGAACCAGAGAACTGTTTGTGATATTGAATCTTCAAAATCTTACCTTACAAATTGATTAGGAAACAAATTTGATGAAATTTATTAAGAATGAATCAAGTTTAAAGTCAAGAACTATGCAAATGTTAATTTGAGCAAATTTCATGAAAATTTGTTATCCTTTTTTAATTTATGCAGGTGACAACAGCCTTGAGGAAAGAAGGATTAGAATCCTCAAATCTCATCCTTGGAATTGATTTTACAAAGAGTAATGAATGGACTGGTATGTGATAGAACATGAATGTCATATATGAAGCATGATTTGAGAACTAAATTTGCTTAAATTTATTTAATTGATGAAATGAATTGTTTGTGAATGAAGGCAGAATCTCATTCAATAAAAGAAGCCTGCATGCTATTGGAACTACACCTAATCCTTATGAGAAGGCCATCTCTATTATTGGCAAGACTTTGGCTCCCTTTGATGATGACAACTTGATTCCATGCTTTGGCTTTGGTGATGGTAAGTCATAATGCTTAAACCACACCAATTATGAATCAATAATAGTTTTTCAAGCTTAACATGTAGCTCAACTTCTATCATGATGCAGCTACCACCCATGATCAAGAAGTGTTTAGCTTTCACACTGATCATTCACCTTGCCATGGCTTTGAGGAAGTCTTGGCTTGCTACCAGAAAATAGTTCCCAACTTGAAACTTTCAGGTCATTATCATCCTTAATCTTTTGTAGTGTTGTTCTTGAAGGTATGACTCCTTTTGTGCAAGAAAATTTTTGGACACTTATAATATGTTAGAAATCCAATGAATCGAAAGGTTCATGAGTATAAATAATAAAGAGTATGAGTATAAATAATAAAGAGTTAAATATGATTTTAATTATATATATATATATATATATATATATATATATATATATGACATTAGTCTTATACGATATTTAACATCATTTTTAGTCCTAAAATCTTATGGTTTTTATTCTTATATATTGTTTAATTTTGTCTATTCTTTTTGACTCACAGTTGGACTATTATCAACCATCTCCCTTGTGGGATGAGTCCCTTGTTTTTTTTTCTCTTTTTCCTAGGTTGTGGTTATAGGCATTGAGAGATTGTGATTCTACATAACATTAGTCTTACACATATAAGGCATTTGACATCACTTTTATCCCAAAATCTTAAAGTAATGGTTTTATGTGCCTTTATTCTTATATAGTGTTTAACTTTGTCTATTCTATTCAATATGAGACTTTTGACTCACATTTGGACTATTTGTAACAAAAACACATTGGACACGTCAAAAATATTTAAAATAATTGGGTTAAAAGGATTATATTATTCATTTTTAAAGTTTAGAGACCAAAATGTATGAATGTTTTGAAAAGAGATGAATTTCAATTGCATGTTAAAATATATCAAAATTTCAGATAAAGACAAATTTTAATTTCGTGTCAAAATATATCAAAGTTCAAAGACTAATTACATATTTAACCTTAAAAAGAACTACAAATATTAAATTTTTTGATTTTGTGTTGAATGTGGTATCATGATTTTTTATATAAATAACTCATTCTTCATTGGAAGTGAATGTCACTAGACTAAAATCATTTTGTATCCCTAATTAAAGTGATTAAGATTCATGGGTGAAGGAATGATTCCGTTTGCTTTTTATATGAAGGACCAACTTCTTATGCTCCTGTGATTGAAGCTGCCATAGACATAGTTGAGAAAAGTCGTGGCCAATTCCATGTGTTGGTTATAGTTGCTGATGGCCAGGTATTAAATTAAAGTTCTCTTCATGTGTGTTTAATCTTATTAGATTTAATCTTAAATCTTATATGCATAAATGTGTTTGATTTTAAGGTTACAAGAAGTGTTAACACTGGAGATGGAGAACTAAGTCCTCAGGAAGAGAAGACAATTAAAGCAATTGTTGATGCAAGGTACTTATAGCTTAATCAATCCTTATAAGGAATAATGAAAATATTTAATTATATTCCATAAATAAACAATTATACATAATAATCTATAATAATAACAATATATAATATATAAAGAAGATTTACTCTTTTGTATCTATATTTCATAATATCAATTTTATTCTTAATTATTTAAAAATTAATTATTTTAAAAATAATTATTTTAAAAGTAATTTATTTTTAATCATTATTCTAAAAACTTCTTATTTTTCAATTTTATATTAAAAATTAATTATATATTTATTATTAATCTTAATATATATGACACACATGTATTTATTAATAAAATATTAATAATTAATTATATATTTATTATTAATCTTAAAATATATCAATAAAATATTAATAATTAATTATATATTTATTATTTATCTTAAAATATGTCACATGAGTAATCGCTAGTAAATATTAAGAAATTTTAGGTGAGTCATAGAGAGGGCGGAAGACCCCTTCTACCACTAGGTTACAAAGGCTCTTTTTTTCCTACACCCCTAGTTTTGCTGTCTGCACCTCCTTAATTTTCGATATCACAATTTTATCCCTAAAATTTGTAACAAAATCGGCCTTCATCTCTCTACTTTCTTCTTCTCCTCAATTCTCTCCCTTCTCCCTCTTCCTCAATCATTACCTTCCACACATTGCACCTCTAACGTCAACTCTCTTCCTTCTTCACTTACTTAAACCAACCAAAATAGTAAATCACATTGATAAATATATGATAGTTAAAGAATATTAGACTAAATAGATGACTTAATGATTTATAAATTCATGAGCTATTAATGTGAAAATCATTTAAAAAGGAGTTAACTTTGCCAAATTGTTAGAGTCTAATAAAATACTCAGTTTGGAAAAAAAATAACAATTACATTTCATTTTAAACTTGTTAATTCACTTTTAACTTGAGAATATTTATGATAAGAAAAATCTCAATTAGAAACCTATTTTAAAAACCAAATATAGCTAGTTACTATAGTAATTAATTTAGATATCAATTTACAAAATAATAGATTATTGGTTACTAAAATAGTCACAATTATAAATAAAAAGTTATAATTGATCACTAAATTGATCATTAATTAATTAGAGACCAATTTAGAAACTTAATCATTTTGGTAGCCAAAATCTAGGTAGTTAATTTTTAGTAACAAATTTTTTTTGATAACCAAAACTATGGTAGCTAATTTTAAAGATCAATTTAGTGACAAAATATAATTTTTTATTCATAATAATGACTATTTTAGTAACTAATAATTTTTTGTTTTGTAAATTGATATTTAAATTGGTCACTATAGCTACTAATAATTATTGATCACTAAAATTGATCATTATTTAGAAGTTTTAATTGGTACGAATTTATTATGAGTTAAATAATTTCCCAATTTTACTAAAGAAGTTAGTAATGATGGATTAGTTCATTTTCTTTTATTTAGGATCTTAAAACCCACGAGAGTTTAAGAGTTAACTAAAGAGTTCATCACCTTGATAATATGATATATGTATATATTCTTTATTTATTTTTGTATTTGTGATACCAGTGCATATCCTCTTGCAATAATTCTTGTTGGAGTTGGTGATGGGCCTTGGGAAGACATGAGAAAGTTTGATGACAGGATACCTGCACGCGATTATGACAATTTCCAGGTATAACAATACCTATTACCACCAAAAATATTTAACGCATAATTAGGTTGTTAATTTTCTAAATAATTTTTTATACAGTTCCTTTAAGATTCCATCAAATATAAGAGTTAAGATAAAATGTTCTCAAAACACTCAAAAAGCAGATTTTCCCTTTGTTGTGTGCAGTTTGTTAATTTCACTGAAATAATGTCGAGAAACATAAGCCCCTCGGAGAAAGAAGCAGCTTTTGCTCTGGCTGCTCTCATGGAGATTCCCTTCCAATATAAAGCAACCATGGAATTTGGAATACTCGGGTATGATCCTTTAAATGAATTTTAAAGTTAGTTCAATAAAAATAAATTTAAATTTATCTATTATTAATAAACATTTAATTCTAAAAATTTATTTTGTGGTTTGGAGAAATAGACGTGTGACAGGAAGAGCAAAGAGAATAGTTCCAAAAGCTCCTCCTCTACCCTATTCAAGACCTGCACCCTCACTAGCTCGTCTTCCAACCAATGCACCACCTTCCTCCATTGATGACCACAACCAATCGGTATTTTACTAACCTTAAACACATCAACACAAAACTATGATGTTCTTATACCAAAGAAAGTACCCATTTTGTGTCTCAACTTCAATTATTCATAGCATTAATTAATCATTGCTCTTAACATCAATCTATCACTAATTATTCTTTTGTACAGGTTTGCCCTGTTTGTTTGACCAATCCAAGAGACTTGGCCTTTGGGTGTGGCCACATGGTGAGTTACCATTATTGTTATTAATTTATTTATTTATTATTATTGTTATTATTATTATTTATACAATATTTGGAAAAAAAAAATAGACTTGCAGGGATTGTGGATACAAGTTAACGAATTGTCCCATGTGTCGAGAGAGGATCACTACTCGTCTCAGGGTGTACAGTGGATGATTGTAATTAATAAAAATGAAGCACATTAATTACATAGTTTGCATGGTGTGGATAAGAGTCTAAAAATTAACATATGCTTTGTATGAAGAGTACTGAAAGGTGGAGTATGAATTGGCCACTTTCTCTGTATATGTATTACGTTAATTGTATTTTTCTCTAGGGATAAATAATTTTTACTTTTATGGTTTTAATCATTTGATTTTGGTTAAAAAAAATTAAAAATAAGCAACTATAACGTTTACAGTTCTATCAATTATTTGATTTTGATTTACACATTAAAAAATAATTTTAGTTTACCTATAGTTTATCGTCCATTTTTTTAATAGACATGCTAATATGATAAATTTATATGTAAAATTAATTATTAGTTTCACAAATTCGATTACTCAATATTACATAAATGATGTAATAATATGTTAAAAGTAATATTTGAAAACGTATTGAAAACAACACTTAATCCAAGGAATAAGAATTTAATTAAAACATATATAAAATATTTTTTCTTACACCAATTCATATATATATGAATATCATTCAACTTCTATCACTTCATTCTGACAAACACTATCAAAACTATGAGATTATTGGACTTGTTCTAAAAACCACCTTCCACACCACGGTTCAGCAACTCTAAAATGCACGAAGTGGCCCACTCATGCTTCAGAGGCCAAGTGTGTTGTATTCTAAATCTTTATTACAATATTATACCTATATATATTAGTAAATAATTGTAAAACATTGTATCACTTCAATATTCAAAGATTCTAGTTTTAGAAACAACTAATTGCACTATAGGATAAAAGTAATTTAATTAGAGGATAATACATACACATATATGTATATATAGGTAATAACGTGAAAGAGAATTTATATATATATATATATATATATATATATATATATTTATAAATTGATTATGACTTCTTTTAAGGAGTCTTATAAGTAACAATATTATTAGTTTTCATAATTTATATTTTAAGTATTATTAATCATAATTATTAGTTTTCGTATTTTATTTCTCATTTTAAGAAATTTTCTTGAAAATTTCGTATATTCAATTATTTCCAAAAAAACGAAGCTTCTTAAGTAAACTATATTTACATAATTAAATGTTATTTGTAAACAAATTTGTAATTTTCTACTCAAAATGTAAATAAGAAGTGGACTTCATATAAGAATAAAAACCAACATTTTAATTAAATTAAAAAGAATAAAAATCAGTTATAAACTCATTTCAAGAATAAAAGCAAATATTTAAGAGAACTGGGTAGTTAATTTGAAAAACATGTCATAATCATACTATAATTATAGCTAAACTGGACATAATTTTCGCAGCTGGAATAGCTCAGTTGGTTAGAGCGTGTGGCTGTTAACCACAAGGTCGGAGGTTCAAGCCCTTCTTCTAGCGTTTTAAATTTACTTTTTTAGTATTTTCTACCATTTTTAATGCCCATGTCTTATTCCTTTTAAGAAGTTTGAATTTGTCTTTAAATTTAAATACTTTGTCTCTAAACATGCCATATAATTCTGATTTTAGCTCTTACTAATTTATTTTATTTTGAATATGTTTATTTAATGTTTTGTTTTAACTTATAATTTTTTTATTATTTTGTTATTCTATATACTCACAAAAAATTTTAAAAATGTTATAAGACTAAAAATCACCATTTTTAATTAAATTTAAAAGAATAAAAATAATTTAAAGATCATAAATTTGTAAATTATTTTATTATTCTATATCTCAACTATATTTTTATTTTATATAAATATATTTACTATATATACTCACACAAGTTTTAAAAAATGTTAAATTTACCAATATAAATACTTATTAGTAAAAAGTGCTAAATAACTTCATTGCTCAAAGCTGGAATAGTTCATTTCGTTAGAGCGTGTGGTCTCCTAGCGTTATGTTTTTTTGTTTAATCGTTTAGTATTTTCTACCATTTTTTAATGCACGTGTCTTATTCCATTTAAGAAGTTTAAATTTGTTTTCTAATTAAATACTTTGTCTCTAAACATGCCATATTACTTCTGTTTTTAGCTATTGCTAATTTATTTTATTTTTAATATGTCTATTTAATGTTTTGTTTTAATTTATAAATTTGTATATTATTTTATTATTCTATATCTCAACTATATTTTTATTTTATATAAATATATTTACTATATATACTCACACAAGTTTTAAAAAATGTTAAATTTACCAAAATATATATATATATATATATATATATATATATATCACTACAAGAAAATTTGTTAAAAACAGATTTGTCTAATCACCTTAACCACAAAGGGATCTGAGTTGATTAATAGGCTTTTATCTGGTTTAAGACGAATCTTGAAATGATCTTTAGGTTTTAAAGCTCAATTATCTGGGTGGAATCATGGCTCTGTGCTGCAATAGGCTATATAGCATCATCATATGATGGATTGCATTTGCAATTTCATCAGCTTCAGCATTGTTTCTCCTCCTCCTATTTATCATAGCTTAGCACGCCACATTTTTAGTTGTTCAAATTACACAACTAAGTTATAATTATGGAATCAAATTTTAACAATCAATAACAACAAAACAGTCTCATAAGTGAAATACAATAAGCTCACTCCCCAAAGACTCCAAAAAGTATTTTGAAAACAAAACTCTGATACCAAATGTAACATCCTGGTTGAATATTAATATTTTAAATAAATAAAGTACGAAAATAAATGCAAAACTCATTAATAATAATTTCTCTTCCCAAAACACGGGAGAATTAAAACATTTGTTAACTTGTCCGAATATAAACTTTAAGTTCCAATACCAATATTACAATTCAAAAACCAATAAAACACTATTCTCAAATACATAAAAGTAAAATCATAACATGCCATAAAATAGTTCTCCCAGGCTAGCTCCTCTATAGCTCTATGCCTCACCAATACCACTTACAATATCATCTGCTCCCATATAACTCATTACATGATCATTGTCAAACACAAGCAAATAGGGTGAGCTAACAGATAAAATATATAGACAATTCAAATTATATATATATATATATATATATATATATATATATATATATATATATATATATATATACATTCATATCCGTGGGTGTCCACGGGTACCCGCGGGTATTTGCAAAATTATTTAAAAAACAAATATTTAATCATAAATTCAAATAAAATAAAATGCATCACTGTCATAAATTTTAAATAAAGTTCAAATAAACTCAAGTTGATACAAGTCCAAATAATTGTAAAAGTAAATATGAAATGACGTTCAACACAATGAAAATTTTTTAATTAGTGCTTTGATCAACAAATCCACTTTCTCCGATTAATTCTAAAAAATAAACAAAATAAACAAATAATAAATCTCAATTGTCACGTGCTAAGTATTCTTATTTTGATTTCATCATTTGGCAACAAACATACCATAAATGTAATTGTCTATATAAGGTTTGATGTATATTCCTAATTTCAAAAAAAGGGAAGAGAAGAATGTCAAGGGATGTAAGTTTAGCGGGTACGGGTATCCATGGGTACGGATACTATGATACCTGTACCCGCCTCGTTAACATGCGGGTATCAAAAATACCTGTACCAGCGGGTAGCGGGTATGCATTTTTAATATTCATTTTCTACCTGTTGCGGGTTTTATCCGCGAATACCCGCAGGTACGGATCTTTTTGACATCCCTAGTCTCAATGCAATGTTATATTTGAATTTATTGTATTATAATTTTAAATGGAAAATGTCTTAAAAAATCTACCTACCTTCTTGAAAAATGTTTATACTATGTAAATGACCAAAAAAGGGGAGAAATATTTAAACAAGCGGTAGAAGAAAATAATTGTTCTTTTAATACCATATCAACATGTCATAGAATCATAGATGAAAGAAAACTTCATAACGAAGATAGCTTTATTGATCACAAAAGTACACTTTTTCCAAGTTATTTTACAATTTTAAATTTGAATTTGAATATTTGTAACTTGAAAGTTTAAAGATTCGTGAGTTATGAAATGTCATATTTGTTTACCTCGATTTTCAATATTCCTTTAATTGTTAAATATCGAGAGCTTTTACGTGTAAAGTCTCTTAGTTTCTTAGCAACAATAGTTAATTTGTAAAAATATTTTATTTTCTTAATATATAAGGATTTGGCATTTTGGAAAATTTTCAACCTTTAATTTATAACAATTGTTAATTCATAAAAAAATATTTTTTTTTTCTTAATTTTCAATCTAGCTTCTTAAATAAGCTTCAAAAAATAAAAAAATTACGTCTCCCAATATAAATGTCAACAATATAAAGAATGAATGAAAAAATGTTGGTCACATTACCAATGAAAAACTTCTCATATTCTTTTTGTCTTCCAACATTTTTGTTGTCAAATATTAACAACTTTTCCTTCCAAGAATTTTGCATCATTAGACTTCAGAGAACATTAATTACGAACAAAAGCAATTCAATATTTTTCTATCTCAATGTATTGCCAACGTACAATAAGGCAGATTCACATAAATGAAGAAAATTGGTCTTTTCCAACACTTATTATTTTTAATTATAACTCTATTTATTATGAACAACAACAATTATAATTTGTGGGACTTGATGCAATGTCAAACATCAATCAAATTTGGAAGACTAGAGATCCTGAACTTCAAATCTTTATTTTAAATTTTATTTTTTAGATTAATCAATTTTAAAAAGATAAATAATGTGCATTACATGAATTCAATAATAGGCTCATTAAATATTGTTATAATGTATTGTAATTCAGGATTTCTAAAATAGTGTTATAATGCATTCATGACGTTTCTAAAATAGTGTTATAATGTATTGTAAAGTGTTGTCGTATTTTAAAAACATATTTTTTACATGATATTTGGTATGTTTGACTCTGGTAGTCACCAAAAGACAAAATTTAGACTATTATGAAACAAAATTGATAAGATTTTAATCTAATATTCAATATATTTCAATTTTAATTTTTTTTCCATTTATAGTTTTAAAGTTTAAATTTTATTATTTTTATATGACATTTATCAATATTAATAAAACAAAAATGATAATGTAGGAATATTGCATTTAAAATCAAATGTTTTTTCAATTAATGTCCTTGGAAATAAAAGGTTTCTATCATTTTATAATTTTATATAAATTTACATAATATTAAATTTATATTGAAAACTTTTTTTTTCATTTAATATTCTTGAAAGATGATCTTTACATCTCATTGTCCATTTTTCAAACTTTAGATAATAGGTAATATTATGTAATATATTCATTCTTTTCAAAATAAATTTCAAAAATAATTCATTGAAAATTAAAATGTTTCCTCTGATTTTAAATTATGAGAAATTTCTCATTATTTATATATATATATATATATATATATATAAATTCTGATTTTTAATTGGGGTTTATTAAGAGAGGTTATTATAACATCTAGTCATTTATATACAGACCATGAGTTTTTAAAATCCCTAGGAAGTCTGAGAGATTTTTTAAATGAATTGCTGAAAATTTCTTCACTCTTTCATGTCCTCTCTTTGCTAACACTTTCGGTACATTCTATTCTCCCAGATGATATAACAGAGGGCATTTTTTTCTCTTCTGCTTCGTCTCTCCATTTCGGCAATCGTTTCTATTTTTTCGTTATTTTAGCAATCGATTTCGCCTCTTTATCTCTGCTTCCAATTTCTCTTTTTTTCTCTTCTCTAATCGCTTAATCAGAACTTCAAATTGGTAATGGATTCTGATTTTTCTTTCCTTGTGCGTTGCTTTGGAGATTGCAGGTTCAGTCCAATTTAATCGCGATTTCTTCATATTTGTTCGGTTCGTGTTGCTTCAAAGCTATTTCTCGTGTGCGTTGTTAGGTTTGTGCAATGTTTCTCGTGTTGTGTTGCGTTTTGTTGTAGGCTAGGTTCGGTTGGGTTCGACTTGTGCTTACAGCTCAATAATCGTGCTTTGTATATTAATTAGAGTACCAGTGTCTCAATCTTGAGAGTTTCTAATTCATTAAAATACAAATTGTTCAGCTTCCATTCTTTTCTCTCTTGTTTTTCGTAAGTTTTTTTTAGTTTCACGAGTTTGGGAGCTTAGAAGCAATTTCATGAGATGAAATGAACGAACCATGTGGTGTTGCCTTGGCTATGATCTCAAACTAGTTGAGCTCAATAGCAGCATTCAGAACTCCAGGATACACCACAGTAGCGCTAAGTACTACATGATTTTCATCTTTTTCATTCCAAGTTATTTAGGAAGTAATAATGTTTTTACATGTATTCCTTCGCTCATATTACTGTTTGCATCCTACTTTTGCTTTTCTCATCATTTGATTATTCGAACATCATTTTAAGGCATGCATATGATCTATATTTCTATCTGCCAGGTTCTTAGATATGGTTAAAATCAGCTGTTGGCTTGCTTTCTACTTAGCAATTAAGGTTCATACTCCATATTATAACAAGTGTATGTACAATAGTCTTGAGTTGAATGAACCCAAAAAAAAAGACAAACAAGGTTGTTGGAACTTAGTAAGTACACCTATAATTTAAATTCTATTTCTCTTAATTATTAACTTATTTTTATAAGATTATTTTATCAGTAACTTGGTCTCAAAAAAGAGCTTCTTCCACCTTATCTGGATCCAAGCCTCACCAATATTGAAGAGCTGATGACAGGAGTCAGTTTTGCCTCTACTAGTTCCGGCTCTGACCCAGTTACACCAACCATCATTGTATTTTTCTTTCTTTCTTTTTATGAGTTATATTGCTGGCCCAAAAATAGTCTCCACTCTCTTTATCTGTCTCACTCTGATTTAACAAATGCTAAAAGAGATAAGTGAACATGTGATACATT
>Ga0214542_1008832_pt1 | contig 16221 bp, 7 predicted proteins | sample CNSS1metaG_FD_160096 | JGI IMG/M metagenome (GOLD analysis project Ga0214542, IMG submission 160096) | Root nodule microbial communities from cowpea collected in UCLA plant growth center, Los Angeles, California, USA - CNSS1 | ecosystem: Host-associated > Plants > Roots > Nodule | place: USA... | reverse complement strand
CTTTGAGAAGGGTCAAGTTCCTTGGAAACTTGTCTTAGTTGGTGCCTTATCATTAACAATCCACCTTCAAGGGGTTTAATCCTTTCACTTGAAGAAGAAGTGTGGGAAGAAGTACTTTTAGGGGAAGAGGGAGAAGAATGTTCACTCTCTACTTCTTTTTTAAGGTTTAAGGCCATGGTTCTTTTGGTGGGACAATTTGAAGCTATGTGCCCATATCCCAAACACTTAAAACATTTTATAGAACTTGTCCTTGTACCTTGAGAAGAATTAGGAGTTTCATTAGAAGGCCTAGACAAATTAGTCCTAGGAGGTGGGTCTTGGGAACTCTTGAGTGGTGATTTATCATGTTTTCTTTCTTTATCTTTCCAAGTACTAGAATAGTAGTCATTGTATGAACCACTCCTCTTGGCCTCTTTTTTTCTTTTGCAATTGAGTTTCAACTTTGGTGGCCAAATGTAAAACTTTGTCAAAAGAGGAGTACTCATATAACTCTACTAAATCTTGTATGTCCCGCCTTAACCCACTCACAAATCTAGCTACCTTTTCCTCTTCACTTTCAAATTGGAGTCCTACTTTTATAAGCATGGACTCCATCAACTTGTAATATTCATCCACACACATGGACCCTTGTTGAAGCCTTTGGAGCTTTAAAAGAGTCTCATTCCTATAGTAGGAAGGAACAAATCTAGCGCGCATCAAATTTTTAAGGTCCCTCCAAGAAGTCATGAGTGACTCTTGGTTAATATTGTCCATACATAGTTGATGCCACCAAGTCATGGCATAATCCTCAAACTCTAAGACTACAAAATCTAATTGCTTTTGATCACTAACTACATGAATGGTAAAAATTTGGTCCACTTTTTGTTCCCACTCAATGTAGATGTTTGGGTCATTTTCTCCTTTGAACTTAGGAATCTTTGGAGTTTGCTTCTCTTGTGATGGGTTGTGCCTAGAATGCCCTCTTTTCCTAGCCTCTCTTTCTTGCTCCCTATCTTCAAGCCTTTGAATGAGCTCTTGGATTCTTAGGTCACTTTGCTCCTTGTCCTTTCTCAATTGTTCAAAGGACTCCTTCCTAGACAACTCCAAATCCCAAAGCAATCTCATCAATGTATTATTTTTGTTTGGAGTAGGTGCATTTGATGAACTTTCCATGATTCCTACAACAAAAGACTCAAAGCCAAGACAAAATAAATGAATTAGGGGTTAGACAACATGAAAACCAAGACCAATTCCAACCCAAAATGCAACTCAAGTGTTTAGATCACACTCCCAAAGTAACAAGGCAAGGCTAACACTCAAAATCCATCAAAGGATTAAAGAAAACACTTTTAAAAACTTGTGCAAAACCTTTCAAATGCAAGACAAGTGATTTGGCCATAACACCTCAACAGTTTCAAGAAAAAGAAAACTAGTAAGATAAAACAAAGAACACCTAGTGACAAGCAAGAAAAGCACAAAAACAAGGAAAGCTAAACTCTAAAGAAGAAAAGTTTGAGACAAAACTTTTAACAAGACTAAAATAAGAAAAACACATTTTAAAGTAACTTCAAGTACTTGACAAGCATCTTCAAGTCTTAAATCATGCATACACCAAGAAAGATCATAACCAAGTTAAAATATGGAACTAATTAGCTAATATCACCCAATTCTCAAGTGTGAAAACTAGTAGCATAACACCTAGTGAAAAACACACTTTTAGTTCACCAAGGAGCAAGGTTGCTCTCAGTTTTTAGGCAAAAATTGGTGCAAAATTTTCTTATTTCACAACTAGTTTCATAAAATGGTGAGAAAGAGTTTTAGGTGGCTTGGACACTTAGTTCCTCAAGTATTAGGCCAAAATCAATTTCATGGAGCTTACATCAAGCAAGACATCAAGTGAAAGCAAGATTTAAATACTTGGAAAAAACAAGAATAAGAAAACTTCAACTCTTTTACATGTCTAGGAGCACCCCTTATATAGAAGAGTTTAGGGGCCTCTAAGCAAATAAAAGATACCTAAGGATGTCTCTACAAAAACCTAACCCTAGCTTCTAGAAACTAGGTCAAATAAGGTTACAAAAAAAAAGAGACAAAAGAGCTAACTATGGTGTGTGCAAGGCTAGGTTCGTTCTAGCACAAAAGGAGGCAAAGAATGTGTCTCATATGTCTCCAAAATATGGCCAAAGTATGCTAAAAACAAAGGAGACCCAAGGTACATAGGTACACTTGTTTTATGCCTTTTACTTTATGCTTTATGCCTTTGCTTTATTCTCTCCTCCACATCATTTATGCTCCCCAATCACCATGCGCCACCTAGCATTGCTTTCTTACTCCTAATTAACCTACAAAGCAAATAAACATAGATTAGCATGTTGGCTTAAGTCAAGTCAACTATAGTCAACAAGTCAAACCTAGTCAAAGGTCAACAAATGAACTAAAGTTGATTCAACTAAGTCAACTTAAGGAATCAAAAATAACAAACACAAATGAAAGGGATGAAGGATTAGTGAACTTCCTTTCTAAACATGCTTAGTCTTCTTAAGCATGTGCCTCCATCCTTGGTTGGGGTCAATCCATCATCAATTTATGCTCCCCAATCACTATGTGCCACCTAGCATTGCTTCCTTACTCCTAATTAACCTACAAAGCAAATAAACATAGATTAGCATGTTGGCTTAAGTCAAGTCAACTATAGTCAACCAGTCAAACCCGGTCAAAGGTCAACAAGTCAACTAAAGTTGATTCAACTAAGTCAACTTTGTGAATCAAAAATAACAAACATAAATGAAAGGGATGAATGATTAGTGAACTTCCTTTCTAAACATGCTTAGTCTTCTTAAGCATGTGCTTCCATCCTTGGTTGGGGTCAATCCTTCATCAATAATATTGCAATGTTTAAACTTCTTTTATATCTTTATATATTAATTAAGTAATATTCTTTAGGGATGTTACACTCTTGCGTTCTTCGTTGTGAGTTCCACGTTTGGTCTCCTCATGGTCTTTCCAACCCTCTCGTCTTTGTGTGAGTGTGATGTGATGATAAGGGAAAAAAACTAAAAGTGGAAATACCTTCCCCCAAACTTCCCAGAATCCAAATTAGGGCTTTTCACTCAAGGTCGAGAGAGAAATGGGGAAATGAGTCGAGCTGTCGAAGAAAAATGGGAAGTTGAATGAAAAATTGTTGAAGACTGAAATCTTTGTATGATGAATAAGTGGAAGATGAAAGAAAATAGAGGAAGGAAGAATGGGTTTCGGGCAAACAATAAACCCCAAAATTGGAGCTAACAATAAACCGCGAAGAATGTAAGACAAAAATTTTGAAAGTTTTAGTGGGAATTTGAAATTGTGAAACTAAATAATTTAATTAATACAATATATTAATATAAAATTTACTTCCTATGAATCTAATCTACTTTGTAAGCTTTGATTTCACGTATGAAGAGAGGTAGTAGCACCATTGAGGAAGATTGGGATGAATCACTTTATGAGTGATATGTTGAATAGTCATTTTCCCGTGACATTTTCTTTTAGGTGCGACCGATCCATTTGCATTGTTGATCTTTTTCTCTTTAGATAGAGTGGAATCCTAAAACATCATCAACTAAACAAGTGAGGTAATAAATAAAATATTTACATAAATAATTATGAATTAATATAGTTATATAAACATACCACATCAACAAACTTTAAGAGATTGATCGGCCACGCCATTAATAAACCTATTGCTTGTCTTATTGTCATAATGTCATCATTAGCATTAGGTATAGGCAGGATACATTTGGCTCCACAGTAATATCTATGCTAACTTTTTGCAAATCCATTAGGTAGAGATCTATCATGTAGTGTATTACTTTTAATATTATGCAACCCACGGGCAACCAAGCAAAGTAATGGTGATGGTATAAACAATTTACAACTTGAGACCCCTTACATTATAAAATATAATTATAAGATAAAATATTTACAATGAACAAATATAGAGAGCTATTGCAAATTTAAAGTAAAAAGTTCACAATAACATTGAAGCTAACGTAGAAAAGTTAGTTACCTCAGGAAAACTATTTGATGAAATTGTACAACTCCCTTGGCCACTATTGACACCAATACCAGGATCTTCTATATTTTTTTTATATGTTCTTTTTCTAAAGTGAAATAATCTCAGTCTCCATTGCTACCATTCTTTCAGTCATGTCTTTCATTTGAGCAGTCATTGTATCATCTTCTTAAGAAGTATAATGCTTTTTGGGCGGGAAATAATCTTTGTGATTGACTCCAAATCCATTGCCCTAACACGACCTAGATACTTAGAAATTCCCTATATTTAGGATATTTATCCAATGGTGCATATTCATTTTGAAAAATAAAATGCAGTCATTTGGACAAGCATGAATATTCTCGTAGCTCATCATAATAGAGCTTAACAATTTTTTAGTCTCATACATTCGACCAAGAAGCACATTATCTTGTGGTAGCATATCTTTTAAAAGTGATAGTAATTCAGTAAAGCTCTTATCAGACCATCCATTTCCTGCTTTCAAATTTAATAATTTTAACACTATTGATAGTCTTGTGAAACTAGTACAACTATTATACAATGGTGTTTTTGCATTCGTTGTCAACCTATCAAACATCTGAGGACAATATCACATATCCTCTTTGATAACGTTTGAAATATCCTTAACTTGGTCTAACTCATATGTTATGTCAATATCTTGGGTGCATAACTTGTATTATCATGCAAATCAAGATCTATATCATTTTTTTCTATTTTCACCATTTTTGGTCCAACATGAATAACTTTTATCAATTTCGTTGCAGGTTTTCCATGTTAAACAGAGAATTCAAAATCCAACTAACAATGGAATCAAAACATAGAATAAAAGAAATCCGAAGTTTGATTACCTTTTTCTCATACAACATTAATAGTGGACGAAAGTAGAGAATGACACCAGAACCCAAATGCGATTCAGAATATCTCAATGGAAGAATAAGAAACGCCAAATCAAAATGCGAAATCAAGATAAAAAATCATAATGCTAAAAAAAAACTCTAAATCAAGAACTTTTCATTGGACGAACAAGAAATGAGAAATCAAAACTCTTAAAAAGATCAAAACCCTAAACTTACTAACATTTTCAGTGGACGACCATGGAAAAATGCAAGAGTGAGAGTCCTAAGGCTAAAACACGTGAGTGAGAGTTGTGTTATGCATGTAGGGATGAAAGTCGAGAGTGAGAGTGGAGGTTGAAACATTTTTTTAATGCAAAAGAAGCAGGGAAATCATGCTAAAATAGATAGTGTTTTTTTACTTAAACATTGTCTATTAACATCACATAGATAATGCTTAACTCTACAAATGATCTTTATTAGTTTATATTAAAATATATATTTTTAAAAAAAACTATAAAACAAATATAGATAGTGCCTTTTGAAAAAGAAAAGTGTTATCTATGTGTAGTCATTTTTATAACGTTTATTTAATAAAGCATTGTCTTTTGTTCCGTGTTTTGATATATAGCAGTTAATTAAATAAATGTTGTCTAAATGGCATTGTCTATTACTAATTTTGGCGTGGTGCTTGGCCTTTCATTCAAAACATGATCTACACCCAATGGTTATGATCTGCCAATATTAGTACTTTCTTGCCTAGAATGGCCAAATGCTTCATTTATCATTGTTTCCATTGGATTCTCAAAATGAAACGCCTCTTATATATCATCTTCATTTCTAGAAATATCTACTTATTGTTTCTCACCATGAAGATTCCATATAACAATTTTTGGCGAAGGGTTTCCATTTAAAATCAAGTGCTCCTCAACTATGCTTCTAGTTTGTCATTTGATAAACCCACATTTGGTACATGGGCATTGAATTTTATCCCTAGTAACCTCATTCTCAAAATCAAAATCTAATATTTTTTTTAAACCAATTGAATATTCAATTGTATTTTGAGGCTTAGCAATCCAAGATTTATCCATTAAAAAGATATCTAAACAAAACAACAATGATATTTTATAAAAAACTATACTAGCAAAAAAGTATACTCATTACACTCATATTAGGAATGCCAACTCAATATACTAAGAAGTCATCGAAAACAAAAACAGAACAATATTCATACAATATACATAAAAAACAATGATTGAATTAAAAAATAGAATACTTGTTTCCAAATGAATTCAAATCTACTCACCTTAAAAACTTCTATTTCACCTATATTTGTGGTTGTTGAAGTGAAACATTGTCCTGTAATGACACACATAATACATTTGTTTTAAAATTATAATTTTCTTTCTTTTTATGTATTTAGACTAAGTCGTGCAAGGAGACAATGAAGAAACCATACCATATCAGTCCAACAAAACCATGCAACATTACATTCATGGCTTTTTTTATACACGTACTAGCCATTAGTGTTAGTGGACTAATATTGGTTATATATGTTTTATAGAAAAATAAAAATAAAAGTAATAATCAACTCATAAAATTGTTAAATATTCACGAACTCTTAAGATTCTCGACCAAAGAAGACCATGAAGAATATTAAACCTCTTATCTAAATGGCTAGTAGTTTTTTTACCTTGTGAAGTGTGAAGGCTAATGGTCCTACTTCGATGGTGAGATCACTGGAGACGTCAAATATTGGACTATAAAAACCAAATCTAGTTAAATCACTACATAACATAGAACCTAGAAAATTCAACATAAAGCAAACACTACAGTTGCAGACACATATATTACCAAATTTAAATTACAAAGACCATGAAATAACCTCCACCAGAATGTTTGTTTGCAATTTAATGTAACAATTGGAACTCAAGTCATGTGCTCTTTACACTCCAAGAGACAACTTAATCTTCTAATGTCAAAGTTTTAGACGTGAATGGTGTAACATCCCGTCAGGATATCACGGGTTTAAATAATAAAATAAAATAAGAAAATAAAAACTCATTAATTATAAATCCATTTCCCAAAAACGTGGGAAATTTCAAAACTTTATTTACTTCAATAATAATTCCAAAATCCTTGAATATAATTACTATTATCATTAACAAATAGTCAAGTAATATAAAAAATTACAACTGATTTGAAATCATAAAGACAATGTAAAAACTCTGAGAAAATTTCCCTAAGACCTGCCCCGCTCCGGCTCTATGCCTCACCAGATCCACCTGCAATACCATCTGCTCACGTATACCACGTATACGATCATCGCCAAACACAAGCAGATAGGGTGAGCTAAAAGAATAAACATATAAATATAAACACATTTATATATATCACACAAACACACCAAAGGAATCTCTTCCTTTGATTCCATACCACATGGCTATAACCATGTCAATCATGTTCTACGTCCTCTAGTGAGTACCCCAAGGTGTCTTGCTGCCGTACCTATTGGCCACAATCAATAGAACACGTGCGGGAAACCATTGCTAAGGATCATACACCGTAACGTCCCAAGATTACCAAACTCGTCAGCTAACTACTGAGGAGGGCAATCTATCTAGACCCATCCGTACTGGTCACAACCGGCACACTCATACTAGCAACAATCGCCAACCCGAGCTCAACTCAAGGGTTCCTCGTGTTCATCCGCCATACCGAGCTCAACTCGAGGAATGTCACGTGCTTAACCCCTATCCCAAGCTCAATTGGAAGGATACGTTCCGAGCTCAACTCAAGGAACAGCAGCAAGCTGACCTTTAAGATATCCTAGAAGCCTTGTAGATCACGCACATCATAGCAAGTATAACACTAATCTGCTTCCAGATCGCCTAGCGGGGGACACATACCGCCAAGAGCTAAGCACCTTAGTCTTTACTGCCACTGCAACTATCGCCTGGCAGGACTTCCTGTGCCACCAAGCACCACGTGCCTTAGTATTTACTAAACTGCAGACTCCCCTAGCGCACCCTTCCTTACCGACAGGCGCCACCGTGATCCAAAACCCCCTGTTTCTACGTTGTCACTTGGCGAGTCGATCACCACCGCCAGGCGCTACACCAGTACTTGCACAGTACTAGTTTCAGTTTAGGTTCAAGCACACTTCACATAGGTTACTCTCATTTGCCCTCATTCTAGAGTACCCCTAATGAAAGGCATTGCCATCTATATTGTTCCAGGCCTTATAGCACCTGACATGTGCTTTCATCCCCTAGTCATATAGACCATCCCAAGCATGCTCAAACAAAATATAAGTAGCATCACTCTAACAATTTTAACCACATGATCTTATGCCCCAATGCAATTTAATATTGACATCCATGCCTTCACCAAACCAATTCTCCACATATGACTAACCCAAAGGAACATTCAAATTGATACAGACTCACTGCATAACCCAATCATGCTTCATTAGAAGTTACTTGAACTTAACAAGAGCTTATTCATGTATTTTACAGACTCCGAAATCAGCAATATTAAGTAATGCATATCTATAGCTACTAACCTCCAAATCCAATCTCCATCATTCAAAATGAAGAACCACATGTTATGGACCACCTATCAAAATTTTACCTAAATCGGACGGTTAACGAACCGGAAAATGTAATTTTATGAAAACTGCATAAACTAGAAAAAAAATGTTGGCGCCTAGCGCCCAAAAGTAAGGATGTGGCGCCTGGCGGGACTAAAATACCGCTTGGCGATTCCTGTGCACGAAAAGTACGGAAAACAATGTTTTTCGTGAACAAAACACCACGTGTATCGCCTGGCGGCAACTTTTCACCGCTAGGCGATTCTTAACAGAAAACCCAAAAATTGGGTTGTTTCGACATGAGTCACCTGGCGGCAGTTCATGAGCCGTCAGGCGGCGCATACAATTCTGGAAAAATCCCAGATTGTTCTGCACTTGCGTAAACCCCAAAACCCTAAATCAACCCTTCCCACATTCGTCTTGACATAATTATATGGTGCACACATCATATTTATTCAATTCGGATTATTTTTATGCAACATATCATCTCTTAATTTAAAAGCCCCAATTTTCCAAATGGTTCAACCTAATACTCATATAATCAATATCTCACCCAATTACTTCCCTTTACCTCACGATTTGCCACTTATGAAATATTTACATTATAAACAATTCCTAAGACCACATTTTCCTTAGCAGAACAACCCTGAATCACAAAAGAAACACTACTATCGTGCCAAACTGGCACGCATTGCCTGGCGACAGTTCATCATCCGCCAGGCGATTCATAGCAGATGCACAAAAACTAGAAAAATGCATGAGTCGCCTGGCGGTAGTTCATCGTCTGCCAAGCGGTTTCTGGAAAAATTCCAGAAACACGAAATTTAAGCAAAGATAGAGGATAATCATATATAATCATGTTATACAACATGCAATTAATCTTAAACACAAAATTAACGAGGCTCAGCTCCCCTAACCTGGATTCCTCGCTTTAAAAAGGATGATTCTAGAGTTCTTCCTTGATCACCAATTTCCTCCCTTGGCTCCAACCCAATTCAGCTCCTTTGCTTAGTCTCTAATCACTTTGTTTCCTCTAAATTCGTGTTCCTTACAACACTATAATTTTCCAGTCTAAAAAACTCTTCCAATTGTATTAGTTTGCGTTTTTATTATGGTCCTTAATTGTGGTTAATGGCCAAAAACGAAAATGGCATTAAAATGAATGTAATTGCCATTCAAATTCCATTATGAGCTCTTCCTATGCCCCTTCGCCTTTATGCCCCAAGGAATTTTGGCAAAAAAAAGAAGCTTAATATGGTTCCACCAAGGTTTGAACCCATGACCATACCAATGCCAACTCAATACACAACCATTTAACCAAATTCATGTTTTGTGATGATTAATATAATTCTATGATTATATTATCACTCAACATGATCAAGCATATTATTAAAAATAATAATAGATTAAATCACACATAATTAGCATACATAAGACTCGAACCCAAGTCTTTTCACACAATCAAGTACTCTCAATCATTTGAGATAGTACTCTTCCACATCACATCAATCAATATTAAATGTCATAAAGGCTCCCACTACTCGCATTTATTAATTAATTAATTAATTTTTCCCGGGTCTTACATTAGCCCCACCTTAAAAATTTTCGTCCTCAAAAATAGGACTTACCAAAAAATGGGTGTGGGTATGATTTCCTCATGAGATCCTCCATCTCCCACGTCCTCTCCTGGGTTGCCTCGTCTTAGAAAACCTTCATAGTTCGGATCTCCTTCCCTTTGAGTTATTTGACTTGAGAATTCAAGATTCTCACCGGTACCACTCCAATGGTTAGATCCTCGCACACTTGGACATCATTCTGCTCTAGTGCATGGGTAAGATCTGCAATGTACATCCTTAGTTGTGATACGTGGAAGACTTTGTGCATGTTTGCCAAGTGAGGTGGCAAAGCAATCTCGTATGCCGTTGGTCCAATCCTCTTCGTGATTTGGTACGACCCGATGAATCTAGGAGTCAACTTCCTCGACTTGAGAGCTCTCTCAATACCAGTTGTAGGTGTAACTTTAAGGAATACATGGTCAGCTGCCTCAAACTCAAGTGACCTCCCTTTTTTATATGCATAAGAGTTATGCTTGCTCTGAGTTGCACGCATCTGATCCTTTATCACCTACTTCTTTAATTTTACACCCTCAGTAGAAACTATCCCATTAAAGACAATTTCTCTTAGTTTTGATTCACACATCAATGTTGTAGTGAACCCCATCACTTATAGATGAAAATTCTAGCACCTGCTCCGGAAACGCGTCTAAGAAATCTTTCGCAATTGCAATCCCTTGCCTTTATATTTCATCCATCCTTGTTAGCTGACTCGGATTCCATGATGTTCTTCCCTCTTCTTTCTTCTTGATCAATAAATTGTACTCCACGATCGGTTTATCTCATTTGTGTCATCTACGCCACTTTGTGGGTATCCCCTCGCTCAGGGAAAGAAAGCAGGGAATAACCAATTTTCCTTGCGTTTCTGCCCCAATCTTACAAAGGAGTCGATTCCAATTAGTATCGAGGTTCAATCCTTTGATCCCCAGTAGACCACCATACGAGAATACTTCTCCCTTGGCCGTAACTATAGTTGAGAAACCAACCTCTCACTACCAACTCCCTCTACACACTATCAGAACCCAAATCCCTTACGGGCAAAACCCAAGGTATACGATCTCCATTAACACAAAATTCACATCTCAAGTACTACTTTTATACCTTGTATCCTTGAATGTGCTTGTTTGCTTCAATCAGTCCATCACCATTTATCATCTTGCTTCCCTTAAGAATGACTTACGTTGAAGCTCTTCTTCTAATACGACAATTTTTTTTTCATCTCCTGTCCCAAATCAAGTTGCCTCTCTTGCGTGCCACCCTCGTTATGACGCCCCTTATACTCTTGACCTTAATCGCGGTCCTTGTTGGCAAATTTCAACTGCCTTCTATGAGTTACCTAGGTATAAAACCTTGAACACACTATATTCTCACCACCAGATTGGTTTTCCCTTTTCGATTTAATCATTCGAGCTTTGCCTCAACTTACCTTTAACTTGAGATTGTCCCTTTTGGTCTCTTCCCTTTTTATTTTAACCTTCGCTTCATACTTTCCACCACTTACTACCTCCGACTTTAGACCTATGCTAGGAAGTAGTACCAATTTAACTTCCCATCTTCGCGACACCAGTAGACGTTTGAATACCTCTCCTTATTCTAACCTTTGCATTCAATACTTCTCGCAAAATTTGTGGTATTAGTCCTAAGAACTCATTCTTGAAGATCCCCTTGCCTAACGCGTTGCTTATGGGTTCTAACGTCGCTCTTAGGCTCATCAAACCAACTTAGCTTTCCTTGTCTACCGAGATATCCTTATGCGTACTCGAATCTTTGATCAAGAGATTTTCTCAAAGGCCCTACCCGACCCTTGCAAAAAAAAAAATCAAATTTGACCTTGATTCTGTAGTCAGCCACTATAGATAACATACACATATCACAAAAATGCCAACATAATAAAAAAAAGGTATAGAAGACAAACTCTACCTATCAGCTTTCTCTCTTTTACTCAAAACCTTTAGAATTAAGAATAGAAACTATCTCGAATATAGTCATGAATGTGCACCCTCATCACTCTACCAAGACATTTTTTGTTCTTAATACTTCCAGTTCACAAGTTTATTTCCTGTACATCAATGCTTCTTGGAAAGAACCTCTCCCTTTGCGCACCAACGCATCGGGAAAGACAAGTAATACCCCTTACCTGCTCGCTAAAACCCGGTAAAAGCATTACTTTCCTTAGGTCTTATAAGCAACTACCCAGCAAGAGTACCACTTTTACCTGCTCACCAAAACCCAGCAAGAGTACCACTCTTACCTGCTCACCAAAACCCAGTAAGAGCGTTGTTTCTACTAAGACCCGTAAGCAACAACTCTTGCCTGCTCATCAAAACTCAACAAGAGTATCACCCTTACCTGCTCACCAAAACCCGGTAAGAGCGTTGCCTACCCCAAGACTCACAAACAACAACCCTTGCCTGCTCACCAAAACCCAGCAAGAGTCCACCCCTTACCTGCTCACCAAAACCCGGTAAGAGTGTTGTTTTCCCTGAGCCTCACAAACACAACTCTTGTCTGTTCGACAAAACCAGACAAGAGCCCCACCCTTACCTGTTCACCAAAACTCGGTAAGAGTGTCACTTTTCCTAAGCCTCACAAGCAACATTCTCTGCCTACAAAACAAAACCTGGCAAGGACATTGTTACTAAGCTTAGACATATAGAGTTAAACAATATAACTTAACCACAACACACAAGTTAGAACCGAAACGCGTCAAGCTCACTCCCCAAGGCCTAAAAATCTTTTGAAAACCATTGCTCTGATACCAAATGTAACATCTCGTCAAGATATTACAGGTTTAAATAATAAAATAAAAACTCATTAATTATAAATCCATTTCCTAAAAACGCGGGAAATTTCAAAATTCATGTTTTGTGATGATTAATATAATTCTATGATTATATTATCACTCAACATGATCAAGCATATTATTAAAAATAATAATAGATCAAATCATACATAATTGGCATACATAAGACTCGAACCCAAGTCCTCTCACACAATCAAGTACTCTCAACCATTTAAGCTAGTACTCTTCCACATCACATCAATCAATATTAAATGCCATAAAGGCTCCCACTACTCGCATTTATTAATTAATTATTTAATTAATTAATTAATTTTTCCTGGGTCTTACAAATGGCCCTAACTTAATAAATTCAAAATTTGTGCAACACTATAAATAGGAACACCACTATAGACACAACATGTATACAAGAGTTTAAATGGTTGTGTCACTATAGTGGAACCCATGAATGTGAATCATTAAACATTTAAGATAAGAAGTAGAAAACCAATTTTGGAGCCACATGTTTCTAATGTTAACACCTATCATGATCTATGTGCAACCACAAGGATTTTCATTTTTCCCATAATCGGTGAGCTCCAATTACATAATTTCCTCACTCATTTAGGGCCTAATGATAATAAAAGCACGAGAATAATTGATAGAAAAAAATTAATTATCGTTCATATTGCTGATAGCAGATAAGATCTGAATATTCACCATGCAACAAATAAGAAAAAAAAATTGTTATATCATGAACAAAAATCAATATTCCTTAATGATATAAAAAAGAACAATATAAAGTATTAATAACATGAAGTTGCAACAAAGAATGGAAAAGAAGGAGGTTATAACATCAATGAAAATGGTGGAATGTGAAAGATGATACCTCAGGTACGACAATCGTCGTCTGGAGCTCCGTTGCACAACTAAGTGACGAACTAGTGATGAACTCGCGCTTAGATATAGATGAACTCACGCTTAGGTTTTCAAATTTGGGGAAATTTTTAATAAGTGTAAAATTTGGGAGGGAACAAGTGAAGAAAAATGGAGGAAGGAAAAAAGTAAAGGTGAAAAATGTATTATAACTTGTGTAGGTCATAAACCTGATAAAAAAAGAATTAAAATCCCCTCTATTATTATCTTTTAGACAACCCATCATAACCATCCTAAATCATGTTAATTTGTGGGGGGTTTTATAACTTCCACAAAATAGCCCCCACCAAATATCATTTTTTTGTAGTATACACCTGCATTATTCTCTACTCTCGTTAACTACACAATCATAGCAAACAAATATCACAACTACCACCAAACACACATGGTAAGCTAGAGTATATTTAAATTATAATACTTATAAATTCGACATCAATTTATAAGTATAACTCATTCTTTATCAATTTACACATCATACTAAGAAACAACAATTGTTTAAAAGTATCACATAAAAAGCCCTCATGGTTCATGTATACATAGCTAAAGATCTGAATTAACCACTAGAGGACATATGTATTGAGTAGAATCTGAGATATGCACCTCCATTCCCTCATTCACTAATGTCTCTCAAGAGTTATAATTATATCATAGTCGGACCATGTCCTGACCAAAGAGTATGACAGGATAAATCTTTAATATATGCCACTATGGTTCAATTTCACACAACATATCACATTACAGAACCTACTTCGCTCTCACAACTAAGTAATTTTCCTTTATACAAGTCCAATACTAATTTACTCAAGATAGTCTCACTACATACTATAACATCAATACACCTCTCTTGTCACCACGCAGTAGTATTCCCACCCTAGGAATCACTACATTCACATTCCACATAATTCATACCAAATGAAATGACACCACATGATATAAGAATTAGAAATTAAATTTATAAGTTTCAAACTTATATTTTCGCTCGACAAATTCATGTTTTGCTTAGGGATACAACACTTGAGGCTCGCTTAACGACTACATAACTTGCCCAACGAAAATATATCATTGGAGTTCTATGTTTTCCATATGCAATTCTCAACCAATGAAATGTATGCTCGCCCAATGAGAGAGCATTAGGACTAAATTCTCCAAATATTTTCCCAATGAATGGTCTTCTCGTCCAATGACCAAGCACACACATTTCTTTCAAGTTTTCATTCATTTTTTTTTCGCTTAGCCATTACTTTACTGGCCTAGCGACACCATTGCTTGGCACCACTCTTGATGAGCTTGTCTAGCGAGTTTTAGCTCGCCCAACGATTAAAAGGGTTTGAAGCTCTCTAGAATGTAGGTTTTCCATTCTCTCTCAACGAGACACATATTCACCAGGTGAGTCTACATAGTTCTACAAAACCATATCTGATAAGCCATGCTCCTACCCAATCTATCTAGGTGTTGTACTCGTTTTTCAGATGAAAACACACAAATTATAACTATACCAATGCCTCAAACAAATCTAGCCTGATTACACAGCCAATCAGAATTACCATCAATAAAAAACAACTTATAATACTTACAAAAATTAGTACAATCCACTCTTTATAGGGACATCAATTTAAATCGTATTACAACACAATAAACCAGCATATTTCACAATCACTGAATCCAAACTCATCACATAATAGTAACATTTAAATCTAAACTAGCTTCCCTAATCTAAACTAGCTTCCCTAATCTAGTGTAGAAAAACCCCTAACTCAAGGTTGCTCCTAGAGCTCTATAATCCACCTGATACTCTAACTACCTACACAAATATCATATCAAAGAACTAAGCATATTACCATAATCACAACTAAACAAAGATTTACTTTGAGCTAATTTTAGGTACATGGATGGACCCTATAACTATGTACCTCAAAATGCTTAAATGCTTTTAGAAATAGAGAAAAAGTGAACTTACTTTGCTTTCAATTCTGATCGAACATATACGTAGAGTTCTCTATTGTGCTTTCATGGGTGGTTCTTAATCCTCGAACAAATGAACGGTGAAATTAGAAACTTAGAAGATAAAGAAAGTTTTAAAGCTAGTTTTACAATGATAAAGTTTTAATAAAATGAAACTTGACTGTTAGAAAGTTATTTATTGTTAACCTGATAAAATAACCCAATATCATATTTTGAAAACAATTACTACTATTCTTTTATTCCTTATTAAGGTCCTTGAATATATCATAACAAAGTAATATTCGGACTATTATCTATAATTAAAGGTTTTAAATTATATATGATGTGAGTATATTTCAATGGAGAAATATTATAAGACTCGTTACTTAGATTTATATAATTTTGTACACAAAAATTTGTAATAAAGATAGATGAAACATGATAAAATGAATTTTGCACTGAAGGTAACCTTAGTATATATATATATATATATA
>Ga0214542_1008828_pt1 | contig 16227 bp, 17 predicted proteins | sample CNSS1metaG_FD_160096 | JGI IMG/M metagenome (GOLD analysis project Ga0214542, IMG submission 160096) | Root nodule microbial communities from cowpea collected in UCLA plant growth center, Los Angeles, California, USA - CNSS1 | ecosystem: Host-associated > Plants > Roots > Nodule | place: USA... | reverse complement strand
GTCATCCTCCATCTGACCCATATGTAATTCACATCATACCCTCCTTCTTCGAGCAGATTCGTCCTGAAACTTAAGACTTTATTATTCTACTAGTTTTAATATAAGTTTATTATGATCTTGTGAAGGACTTTATTTTTCCACAACTTGAAACTAATTCTCTTCCCCCAGGATCAAATTCGACTTGAATATATTCATCTTTGTTCCTTTCCAAGGGTTGCAATCCCTGGACCACTTTTCTTGCCAACACCTCCCCACCTTCATATGTAATAATAAATAATTCCATGTGTTGTGTTTGACGAATTTGCATCTCATCAGCGGACCAAATGCACAATAAGGCACTATCAAAAAGCTTCCTTTCGAACATGGAAGTTGGTGTGTTTCATTCACATGCTTATCCTTTTATTCCTGCAAAATGAAATCACAAACTCTAGAAGAAAAAACATTGACAAATAAACTTTCCATCATATTTTTCTCTACTTCCATTTTATTTTCTTCATTTTCCCTTCCTTCTGCAGTTTTTAATTCTTCTTCTTCTTCTATTCTTTCTTTTTCTATTTTCTCCTTCATCCTATGTTGATTCTTAGTGACCTGTCCTGGCGTGATAATTTTCAACTTCATTTTATGTCCCTCATGCCTCAAATAAAGGGAACATTCATCAAGATTGAGTCTTTTAAAATGAAGCCATGCCCAACCCAAAAGAAGATGACAAGAGTCCACGGGAGCAGTATCACATAACACTTCTTTCACATGTTGCCCTGTACTGAATTTGATCCATGCTTGATTTGGGTGAAAGGTTATTGGTAACTGGAGTTTTTCCACCAATCTTGGGCTCACAACATTGTTGGCGCTTCCGTAATCGAATGTAACTAAACATGTGTGGCCTTCGATTAAGCACCTTGTATAATAAACTTTCATTCCTATTCTAGATCTAGATAGCCAAGTTCTGAATACCAAATGATGTGAATCCAGACAGGTGGATTCATTTTACTAATCTATCAAGGTTGGAAGTTTAATAACCAAGAAATTTCAGAAATTATTTGAAATGAGAGAATGGAAACATACGATTAAGATGGAGCGGAAATTGATAGACATCACACTTCCAGGAATGGAAGATAAGCCTAAGAGTTTAGACACACAAAGGGATAAAGGACCTTTGATAAAACTCAAGGATTCTTGAATCACTCAACAACTTAGTAGAATCACTCCCACTAAGATGGAAGAGAGAAAACTCTTATATTTTCTAAATAAAACTCAGCTTGCTTTCATTGCTGAAAATGGTTCAGCTTATATAGGAGCTTTAACCGTCAGAATTACAAAACACACATAAATTTCAATTACAACCCATTTAAAGCTATTGATAATCCACTCAAGCTAACAATGATCCACTACTTAATGGTTGATTGTAGCTGAAATTAAGGCTACCAAAAGTCATCCACAAACTCTCAGTAAAGGTCCTCTTGATCTTCCAAAGGCTGGTTCTTAAGTTGGCTTATGGACCCTTATTAGAACTTGAAAATACAACAAAACTAAAGTGCTTAATTGGTTAAGCCAAAACAAAATTTGGTCAACCAATTTTACAAAGCATTGGGCCTTTATTTAAATATAAGAATTTGCACCAACATGGCGCATTAGTCATCCCTCATCTGGCCCATATGCAATTCACATCATACCCTCATTCTTCGAGAAGATTCGTCCTGAATCTTAAGACTTTATTATTCTACTAGTTTTAAAATAAGTTTATTATGATCCTGTGAAGGACTTTATTTCTCCACAACTTGAAACTAATTCTCTTCCTGCAGGATCAAATTCGACTTGAATATATTCATCTGTGTTCCTTTCCAATGGTTGCAATCCGTGGAGCACTTTTCTTGCCAACACTACCCCACCTTGATATGTAACAATAAATAATTCCATGTGTTGTGTTTGACGAATTTGCATCTCATCAGCGCACCAAATGCATAATAAGGCACAATGAAAAAGCTTCGTTTTCAAACATGGAAGTTGGTGTGTTTCATTCACATGCTTATCCTTTTGTTCCTGCGAAATGAAATCACAAACTGTAGAAGAAAAAACATTGATAAATAAAATTTCCATCATATTTTTCTCTACTTCCATTTCTTTTTCTTCATTTTCCCTTCCTTCTGCAGTTTTAACTTCTTCTTCTTCTTCAATTCTTTCTTTTTCTATTTTCTCCTTTAGCCTATGTTGATTCTTACTGACCTGTCCTGGTTTCATAATTTTCAACTTCATTTTATGTCCCTCATGCCTCAAATAAAGGGAACATTCATCAAGATTGAGTCTTTTAAAATGGAGCCATGCCCATCCCAAAAGACGGTGACAAGAGTCCAGGGGAGCAATATCACATAACACTTCTTTCACATGTTTCCCTGTACTAAATTTGATCCATGCTTGATTCGGGTGAAAGGTTATCAGTAACTGGAGTTTCTCCACCAATTTTTGGCTCACAACACTATTGTCGCTTCCATAATCGAATGCAACTAAACATGCGTGGCCTTCGATTAAGCACCTTGTAGAATAAACTTTCATTCCTATTCCAGATCTAGATAGTCAGGCTCGGAATACCGGATGATGTGAATCCAGGCGGTTGGATTCGTTTTACTGAGCTATAGGTTGGAATGCTAATTAGCAAGAAATTTGAGAAATTATTTAAAACGAGAGAATGCAAACATAATAGAAGATGGAGCGGAAATTGATAGACATTACACTTCTAAGAATGGAAGATAAGACTAAGAGTTTAAACACACAAAGGGATAGAGGACCCTTGATAAAACTCAAGGATTGTTGAATCACTCAAGAACTTGATTGTAACTAAAATTAAGGCTACCAAAAGTCATCCACAAACTCTCAGCAAAGGTCCTCTTGATCTTCCAAAGGCTGGTTCTTAAGTTGGCATATGGACCCTTATTAGAACTTGAAAATACAGCAAAACTAAAGTGCATTAATTGGTAAAGCGAAAACAAAACCTTGTCAGCCAGTTTTACAAAAGCTTTGGGCCGTTATTTAAATATAAGAATTTGCACCAACATGGCGCATTAGTCATCCTCCATCTAGCCCATATGAGACTCACATCATACCCTCCTTCTTCGAGAAGATTCGTCCCGAATCTTAAGACTTTATTATTCTACTAGTTTTAATATAGGTTTATTATGATCTTGTGAAGGACTTTATTTCTCCATAACTTGAAACTAATTCTCTTCCTCCAGGATCAAATTCGACTTGAATATATTCATCTTTGTTCTTTTCCAATGGTTGCAATCCATGGAGCACTTTTTTTGCCAACACCTCCCCACCTTATTCAGTAACAATAAATAATTCCATGTGTTGTGTTTGACGAATTTGCATCTCATCAGCGGACCAAGTGCATAATAAGGCACTATGAAAAAGCTTCCTTTTCAACCATGGAAGCTGGTGTGTTTCATTCACATGCTTATCCTTTTGTTCCTGCGAAATGATATCACAAACCATAGAAGAAAAAAACATTGACAAATAAACTTTCCATGATATTTTTCTCTACTTCCATTTCTTTTTCTTCATTTTCCCTTCCTTCTGCAGTTTTTAATTCTTCTTCTTCTTGAATTCTTTGTTTTACAATTTTCTCCTTTATCCTATGTTGATTCTTACTGACCTGTCATGGTGTCATAATTTTCAACTTCATTTTATGTCCCTCATTCGTTAAATAAAAGGAATGTTCATCAAGATTTAGTGTTTTAAAATGAAGCCATGCCCATCCCAAAAGAAGATGACAAGAGTTCATGGGAGCAATATCACATAACACTTCTTTCACCCGTTGCCCTGTACTGAATTTGATCCATGCTTGATTCAGGTGAAAGGTTGTTGGTAACTAGAGTTTCTCCACCATTCTTTGGCTCACAACATTGTTGTCGTTCCGTAATCGAATGCAACTAAACATGTGTGGCCTTCGATTAAGCACCTTGTAGAATAAACTTTCATTCCTATTCCAGATCTAGATAGCGAGGCTCTGAATACCAGATGATGTGAATCCAGGCGGTTGGATTCGTTTTACTGATCTATCAAGGTTGGACTGCTAATAAGCAAGAAAATTGAGAAATTCTTTAAAACGAGAGAATGGAAACATACGAGAAGATGGAGCGGAAATTGATAGACATTACACTTCTAAGAATGGAAGATAAGACTAAGAGTTTAAACACACAAAGGGATAAAGGACCCTTGATAAAATTCAGGGATTGTTGAATCACTCAAGAACTTAGGAGAATCACTCTCACTAAGATAGAAGAGGGAAAATTCTTATATTTTCTAAATAAAACTCAGCTTGCTTTCATTGATGAAGATGGTTTAGCTTATATAGGAGCTTTAACCGTCAGAATTACAAAAGACACATAAATTTCAATTACAACCCACTTAAAGCTATTGATAATCCACTCAAGCTAACAATGATCCACTACTTAATGGTTGATTGTAACTGAAATTAAGGCTACCAAAAGTCATCCACAAACTCTCAGCAAAGGTCCTCTTGATCTTCCAAAGGCTGGTTCTTAAGTTGGCATATGGACCCTTATTAGAACTTGAAAATACAGCAAAACTAAAGTGCATTAATTGGTTAAGCGAAAACAAAACCTTGTCAGCCAATTTATAAAAGCTTTGGGCCCTTATTTAAATATAAGAATTTGCACCAACATGGAGCATTAGTCATCCTCCATCTGGCCCATATGCGACTCACATCAGACCCTCCTTCTTCGAGAAGATTCGTCCTGAATCTTAAGACTTTATTATTCTACTAGTTTTAATATAGGTTTATTATGATCTTGTGAAGGACTTTATTTCTCCACAACTTGAAACTAATTCTCTTCCTCCAGGATCAAATTCGACTTGAATATATTCATCTTTGTTCTTTTCCAATGGTTGCAATCTGTGGAGCACTTTTTTTGCCAACACCTCCCCACCTTGATCAGTAACAATAAATAATTCCATGTGTTGTGTTTGACGAATTTGCATCTCATCAGCGGACCAAGTGCATAATAAGGCACTATGAAAAAGCTTCCTTTTCAACCATGGAAGCTGGTGTGTTTCATTCACATGCTTATCCTTTTGTTTCATTCTCATAATTTGAAAGAGCTTCCTTTTCAACCATGGGGTCATAATTTTAAACTTCATTTTATGTCCCTCAAGCCTCAAATAAAGGGAATGTTCATCAAGATTGAGTGTTTTATAATGAAGCCATGCCCGTCCCAAAAGATGATGACAAGAGTTCATGGGAGCAATATCACATAACACTTCTTTCACACGTTGCCCTGTACTGAATTTGATCCACGCTTGATTCGAGTGAAAGGTTGTTGGTAACTGGAGTTTCTCCACCAATCTTTGGCTCACAACATTGTTGTCGCTTCCGTAATCGAATGCAACTAAACATGTGTGGCCTTCGATTAAGCACCTTGTATAATAAACTTTCAATCCTATTCCAGATCTAGATAGCCAGGCTCTAAATACCAAATTATGTGAAACCAGGTGGTTGGATTCGTTTTACTGATCTATCAAGGTTGGACTGCTAATAACCAAGAAAATTGAGAAATTCTTTAAAACGAGAGAATGGAAACATACGAGAAGATGGAGCGGAAATTGATAGACATCACACCTCCAAGAATGGAAGATAAGCCTAAGAGTTTCAAAACACAAAGGGATAAAGCACCTTTGATAAAACTCAGGGATTCTTGAATCACTCAAGAAATTAGGAGAATCACTCTCACTAAGATAGAAGAGGGAAAATTCTTATATTTTCTGAATAAAATTCAGCTTGCTTTCATTGATGAAGATGGTTTAGCTTATATAGGAGGTTTAACCGTCAGAATTACAAAAGACACATAAATTTTAATTACAACCCACTTAAAGCTATTGATAATCCACTCAAGCTAACAATGATCCACTACTTAATGGTTGATTGTAACTGAAATTAAGGCTACCAAAAGTCATCCACAAACTCTCAGCAAAGGTCCTCTTGATCTTCCAAAGGCTGGTTCTTAAGTTGGCATATCGACCCTTATTACAAATTGAAAATAAAGCAAAACTAAATCGCATTAATTGGTTAAGCCAAAAAACAATTTGGTCAGCCAATTTTACAAAGCATTGGGACCTTATTTAAATTTTAGAATTTGCACCAACATGGCGCATTACTCATTCTCCACCTGGCCCATATGCAATTCACATCATACCCTCCTTCTTCGAGAAGATTAGTCCTGAATCTTAAGACTTTATTATTCTACTACTTTTAATATAAGTTTATTATGATCTTGTGAAGGACTTTATTTCTCCACAACTTGAAACTAATTCTCTTCCTCCAGGATCAAATTCGACTTGAATATATTCATCTTTGTTCCTTTCCAATGGTTGCAATCCGTGGAGCACTTTTCTTGCCAACACCTCCCCACCTTGATAAGTAACAATAAATAATTCCATGTGCTGGGTTTGACGAATTTGCATCTCATCAGCGGACCAAATGCATAATAAGGCACTATGAAAAAGCTTCCTTTTCAAACATGGAAGTTGGTGTGTTTCATTCACATGCTTATCCTTTTGTTCCTGTGAAATGAAATCACAAACTATAGAAGAAAAAACATTGACAAATAAACTTTCCATCATATTTTTCTCTACTTCCATTTCTTTTTCTTCATTTTCCCTTCCTTCTGCAGTTTTTAATTCTTGTTCTTATATTCTTTATTTTTCTATTTTCTCCTTCAGCCTATGTTGATTCTTACTGACATGTCCTGGTGTCATAATTTTCAACTACATTTTATGTCCATCATGCCTCAAATAAAGGGTCTTGTCCATGTGGGTATACCAGTCTCCCAGTCTAGAGGCAAGAAGTGACGTATAGACTATTTTGCAAATTTCATTTGTGGTCTTTGGCCGTGTACCGTGTGAGTATACCAACCTCCCAGTCTAGAGGCAAGAAGTGATGCATAGACTATATGGATGTGGTGGTGGGCCGTTGTCTTTGGTCACTGTCGACAGAGTTGTTGTGGTAGCTTGGCCGGTATCTTTTATGAGGTGTGAGCTGAGTGGTACTGTTTGGTCTGACATTTGGTTAGGGGTTAGGTGAGGTGAAAAGACGTGACTATTGATTAGCCTGGTTGGTGTCAGAGCTAGTTATTCGAGGTGGTTTTTGTTGGCTGGGCCTTAGGCTTGGAGGAGGTTTGGTGGAAGGTGAAAAGTTTTGACTATGTGCTTTAAATAGGAGTGGATCATTTGGCATTTTTCGTCGCTCTTAGTTGTTGTTCTTGCTTGTGTTTGCTGCGTTGCTGCTTGTTTGTCTATTGGTGTTCGTGTGCCGTTTTCTGCCTGACCGGTTTGTGAGGTATGTTGACTACGTCTTCTAGTGGTTCGAATTGTGGTGATTCAGGGGCAAGTTTTGGTGGACTTAGGTTAGAATTTTTGAGTTCGTCGGAGACGTTGCATATTGAGGTCGAGCGGGAGGTGCGTGAGGATCCGGCTAGCGAGCATGCCGAGTCGCTTTGGCCGAGGAGGGATGGGTATGAGTGGGTGTCTGAGGGGGTGAGGTCCTGCTCCTCGAAGTATCGATGGTCCATGCTTTTGAGGTCTTGGATGAATAGTATCTATTTGTTTGAAAGGGGGGCCGATCCGAGTACGGTAGCTATTGAGAGGGTGAGTGATGTGGAGGCCGCGTGTCATGGTCGCGAGGGGTTGGAGGGTGACTTTTTCTACATGTATGCTTGCATGTTTACGAAGCTGCATGTCCGCTTGCCGCTGGACGAGTTCACGATGGGTGTTCTACGCTTGTTAAATGTTGCACCAACGTAATTGCATCTGAATAGCTGGGGGAGTTTGCAGGCTTTCCGGCTTATTTGTAGGACACTGTATTTGTCGCCGACTCCCGAGAGTTTTTTGTATTTTTATGTTACGCGTCCGAGGGATCCACTATCATGGGTGTCGTTGGTTGGCAGGCCGAGGATTAGCTTGTTAGACGGCTTTACGTAGTCTTTCAAGAAGTTTAAAGATGGCTTTTTTCGAGTGAGGGTATTTCCAGCCGGGAGGTTGTTGTACTATGATGATGAGGGGCGGCCAAAATTTTCGTTTTATTGGACGAGTGCGCCTGCTCGAAGGGATGCGGTGGTTAAGGAGGCTTTGGATGCGGATAGCCGAAGGGTAGTGGAGGTGCTAGAGACGCTGCCGACTAGGGTGCCGGGGAAATGGGTTGTTTGCTGTTATTTGACAGATAACCCTAGCCACGACTTATGCGGTATGTTCTGACATTGTTGTTGGTTCTGTGTTGGACTAATCTGAAAATTTTGGTTTTGTGCAGGTGTGATGGCTCATCATGCGAAGAAGGTTAATGGTGAAGTGGATTTATTCGCCAAGATCAGAGATAAGATGGAGAATGCGGCGAAGGGTGAGGGACAGTCGTAGGCTCTGAATCTTGCGGGTCCTGTCGTGGATACCTACCGGCCTCTTGTTGCGAAAAGGCTGGCTCCTTCGAAAATGAAGGGTGTTGGGAAGGATCGCAAGAGGTTAAGGGCCCTTGCGAAGATTGGGGGTGTTGGGTCTAAAGGGTCGAGTAATCCTGACCTTGGTGGTTTCGAGAAGGCCAAGATTCAGATGAGAAAAGCTTGGAGTTGATGTTGAGTGATGAGGAGGTGGCGGTTGTGGAGGCTGCTGATCCGGGGTTGACTATGCGGGCCATGAGTGAGTCCCTGGCTCGTGGTATGGTTTTGAGCCGGTGGCTTGCTACATTGTTACAAGAGGAGTTGGCCGCAGGTGATAAGAAAAAGTTGGCCAAGGAGGTTACTGCATTGAAAGTCCAGAGGGATCGCGAACAGGTGGCTTGGACGGATGAGAAGGTGAAGTTGGAGGCTAAAGTGAAGAAGTTAAAGGGGAGTGTTGCGTGTTTAGAGAAGAAATTGAAGGCCAAGCAAGTGGAGTTGGATGGGGTTAATGTCGCCAAAGATGCTGCTGCTGAGGAAGCCGCCAGTGAAGTTTTTGGTCTTCAACAGGCCGTGTACAATGAGCATGTTAATGGTTTTCAGAAGGCTCTGAGGCAAGCCGAGTTCTTGTATCGAGAAGTTTCCGTGATGGATTGTCGTTTTAATGTTAATTTGGATGTGTATGATGATCACATGTTGGACGTTGCGGAAATTAGCCGATTGAAGGCTGAGCAGGAGGCGGCTACGATGGCAAATGAAGATACCGTGGTGGCGACTCCACCAACCACGATTGATGGGGTGGCGGGAGAGGTAAAGGGTGCCGACGACGAAGCTGATGGGGCAGAAGAGGTCGCGGCTAGTGAGGAGGCGAATGATGTTGAAGAGTAACTTAGTGTAGATGTTGGGGGCGAGGACGCCGAAACTTTATTTTTTGTTTTTGTTTGTTCATGGGGACATAATTGTAGTTTGGGTATGTTGGTTTGTTGCTGGCTTATTTTTGGGCGAGTGTGCCTTTTGGGTTTTTAGGGGCCGGGGTGTCATTATTGTAATGAATGTGTATGTATTAATTTTCGAAATTTATGGAAATGAAAGTGCTTTTTGGCTTGTTATTTTTATTCGTTTAGTTGATGTTTATGTTTTCGGCCCTTAACATGTTGTTAGCTTGTTTGATTTGTTAGGGGGTATTTGCTCGATCAGACGGCACCCGAAGCGGTGGTGGGGAGTTCGTATATTCCTCGACCAGCGGCACTTGGGTTAGCGGCTGGAAGTGTTTAGGTTGTTCGACCAGCGACATTTGGATTAGTGGCTGGGAATGTTTACTTATTGTTCGACTAGCGGCACTTAGAGCAGTGGCTAGGAATGTTTGCTTATTGTTCGACTAGCGACACTTAGAGTTGTGGCTAGGAATTAGATCGTTCGACCAGCGACACTTAGAGTAGTGGCTGAGAGTTAATGTAGACAAGATAGTGGTAAACTTGCATTTTATTGACAGGTTGATGCCTCATTAAAACCTTCCTGGCCAAAACCCTCCTTAGGGAAAAAATGTCAGGGTAGGAAAGAGTACATCTGATTACAAGTAAAATTCAACTGAAATAAAATTTGAGATGAAAGATGTTCCAGGTGTTGGGAAGCGGCTCCCCGGATAGTTTTTCCAACCGATAGGCTCCATTGCCTACTTCTTTAAGTACTCGGAATGGTCCCTCCCAGTTGGGTGAGAACTTGCCTTCATGCTTGCGGGCTGTGCTAGCCATTCTCCAGACGAGGTCCCCTTTGTGGAAAGAACGAAGTTTTAGTTTGGAGTTGTATCTTCTTGCTGCTCTTAGTTTGGTTGCCAAGTCCCAAATTCGTGCCTTTTCTCTTATTTCGTATAGAAGGCCGAGGTGTGTGCCCATGCAGTCGACGTTTAATTGTGTGTCGTGGTGCTGCTGACGCATTGAGGGTTCCCCGACTTCTATTGGGATGACGGCGTCAGTTCTGTATACTAGAGTGTACGGCACTTCGTCGGTTGAAGACTGGGGGGTGCATCTGTATGCCCATAGTACTTCGAGGAATTCGTCTGGCCATTTGCCTTTCGCTCCATCTAATCGTTTCTTTAGTTGCCCGAGGAGGATCTTATTGGCGGCCTCAGCTTGGCCATTGGTTTGCGGGTGTTCGATGGAGCTTGTTATATGGGTGATCTTTAGATTGCGGTAGAAGTCGGCAAGGCCTTTGTCTATGAATTGGTGACCGTTATCGGTTATGATTGTGTGGGGAATGCCATAGCGGTAGATGATATTCTTCCAAACGAAGCATTGGACTTGGTTGGTTGTGATGGTGGCTAACGGTTCTGCTTCAATCCACTTGGAGAAGTAGTCGATTGCGACAAGGAGGAACTTGACCTGGCCCTTTCCTAGTGCAAAGGGGTCGATGATGTCCATCCCCCATTTCGAGAATGGCCATGGTGAAGAGACGTGGTGGAGTTCCTCTTGGTGCATGTGTGTTATAGGCCTGTGCTTTTGGCATTGAACGCACTTTTTGACGTATGTGGTGCAGTCTTCTTCCATTGTAGGCCAGTAGTAGCCAGCACGTAATATCCTGGCGGCCATGGTTTTGGGTTCTGAGTGGTAGCCGCAGATGCCTTGGTGTATCTTGCATGATATAGTCGGCTTTTTCGCGGGTTATGCACTTGAGCAAGGGTTTACTGAAACCTATTCTGAATAGTTCTCCCCCAATTAGGGTGTATCGTACCGCTCTCTGAGTCCACCCTTTTTCCTCGTTTGCTGGGGTGACTCCTTCCAAGTATTTGATGAAAGGTTCCATCCAAGTGCCGATGGTGGTGATGTTTAAGCATTGGTTTTGTTGCTCAATGGAAGGTGTGGTTAGGGTGTGTTACCGGAGTGATTTGTAACATCCTTTCTTTTTGGTACTAGCAAGCTTTGAAAGAATGTCTGCTCGGGTATTGTCGCTTCGTGGGACGTGTTGAATTTGGAAAGTGTCGAAATGTTCAGTTAGGGACACTACCATGTGGTAGTATTACGCTAGTGTGGGGTCCTTGGTCTGGTATTCACCATTGAGGTGTCCTACGGTGAGCTTTGAGTTTGTCTTGCACAGGAGTTTACGGGCGCCGACGTCTCGTGCCAGGTTGAGGCCGGCTATTAAGGGCTTGTACTCGGCCTGGTTGTTGGACGTTTTGAAGTTGAAGCGTAGAGATTGTTCTATAAGGACATTGTCGAGTCCTTCTAGTATCACTCCTGCGCCGGCGCCCGGTGGGTTTGAGGAGCCGTCCACGTGCATGGTCCACCAGGTGTGTTGGGGGGTTTGCTCTTGTAGGTCGTTGGCAAAGTCTGCTAGGCATTGCGCTTTGATGGGTCCGTACGGCTCGTAATGAATAGTGAACTCTGACAATTCGATGGCCTAGGAGGATAGCCGACATGCTAAATCTGGCTTTTACAGGATTTTTGTATGGGGTGGTTCGTTCTGATGATGGTCGTATGTGATTGTATGGCGACGTGCTGTTGTTTATGATTGCGAGAGCTACCTTCTCCACCATTTGGTACCGTGTTTCTGGGTCTTGGAGGATGCAGATGGTAAAGTATATGGGTTGTTGGGTGTTATCTTTTTATTGGACGAGCGTGAAGCTGACTGCGTTCGTTGATCCGGCTATGTACATTATAAGAGGGAGGGAAAGGTCTGGTTTGGCCAGGACCGGGTGGGTGGTGAGAAGTTGCTTCAAGGTGTTGAAGTTTTGTTCACATGTGTCGTCCCAAGCGAACTTGGTCGACTTTTTTAGGAGTTGGATCATTAGTTTGGTTTTGTCTGCCAATTTCGGGAGGAAGCGCGAGATGGCGGTTAGTCTGCCCACTAGCCGCTGTACCTCTTTGATGTTCGCGGGGCTTCTCATATCAATGATGGTTTGGCATTTTTCGGGGTTGGCCTCGATCCCCCCCTGTGTGAGCATGAAGCCTAGGAATTTCCCGCCGTCTACCCCGAATGTACATTTTTCGTGGTTGAGTTTGATGTTGTATGCGCGCAAGGCTTTGAAGACCTGTGTTAGATCCGCAGAGTGTTGTTTCGCGTTGGGGGACTTGACAATGATGTCGTCGACATATACTTCTACTGATTTGCACAGGAGCGGCTGGAAAACTCTATCCATCAAGCGTTGATATGTGGTGCCGACATTTTTGAGGCCAAAGGGCATGATTTGTAGTAAAGGTTGGCCTCCTCTGTTATGAATGCAGTTTTGATTTTGTCTTCATCGGCCATGGGTATCTGGTTATATCCGGAGTAAGCGTCTAAGAAGCTTAGTATTGCATGTCCAGCGGCCCCATCGACGAGTCTGTCTATGCTGGGTAATGGGTAGGCGTCTCGCGAGCAGGCCTTGTTCAGGTCCGTGTAATCCACGCACATGCACCACTTCCCGTTGGATTTCTTGACCAGCACCACGTTGGCTAGCCAGGTCGTGTACTGGGCTTCTCCGACAAAATCGACCTATTTTAGTTTATCGGCCTTCGCTATGGCTGCTTGCCTTTTGCTTTCTCCAAGCTTTCTCTTCTTCTGGGAGACAGGCTTTGCGCTTGGGAAGATGGATAACCGATGGGCGGCTATTTTGGGGTGAACTCCGGAGAGATCAGTTGCTGACCAAGCGAAGAGGTCGGCGTTCTGCTTGAGCACTTGCTTGATGTGGCGCTCTTCTCCCTTAGGAAGGGAAGTTCCAATCTGGAGGAAGCGGTCCTGTTGTTCGAGTGGGAGTTGTCTTGTTTCTCCTACGGGCTCGAGCCGTGCTTCGGAGTTTATTCTGGGGTCCAAGTCATCACCGGCCAGGGTGGTGCGGGCCCGGGATTGTTCGATGTTGTGGGTTGTTAGAGGTGGGTGTGGGAGTTTCAAGCTAGCCATGTAGCATTCTCTGGTCGCCCGTTGGTCACCATGTACTGTGATGATGTCGCCTTGCGAGGATGGAAACTTCATGGCGAGGTGTGGAGTGGATACGATGGCACCTAGCGCATTGATGGATGGTCGCCCAAGGAGGATTTTGTAGGATGTGTGGGCGTCGATGACTAGATAACGAATGGGAATTGTTTTGGTTTGTTTTCCTTCTCCAAACGTTGTGTGGAGGTCGATGTACCCTTTGGTGGGGACTCTTTCACCTGAGAATCCGTATACGGGCTCATTGTGAGGGGTTAGGTCGACGAGAGGCATCTGCATCTTGTTGAAGGTTTTCCAATACAAGATATCTACAAAGCTTCCCTGATCGATGAGGACCTTTTCTACTGCGAAGTTCTCGACTTTCATAGTTATGACCATGGGGTCATCTTGGTTGGGGTCGGTGCCTTGGAAATCTGAATCTGAGAAGGTGATGGGCGACATTCTTCTTTGCGTTCAGCCGGACACTGTGTGTATTTGTTGGACGGCTCTCAGGTGTCTTTTTCTGGAGGAGGAGGACCTCCCTCCTCCTGCAAATCCCACGGATATTGTGTTGATTGTTCCGCGTAGAGGTGGCCTGTCGTCTGCTCGTCGTGGTTGCGGCTGTGTTGGTTCCCTTTGTTCTGTGTTATGTGTTCTGGCTGGGCTCTCCTTGGTTCTCTGCGTTCGACTCTTCGATCATTGCCTCGCTCAGTCCGCCTGTTATCGTTTCTGTCATAGCGGGGTCTGGATGGGCCTTCCCCTATTTCTCTTATGTAGTGCCTCAGATGTCCAGCTCGGACGAGTTCTTCTATTTTGTCTCGTCGAGTGTCACACTCATCGGTGGTGTGGCCATTGTTGCGATGGTAGTGACAATATTTGCTTAGGTCTGCGTTGGGTGGGTTTTGGTATTTTCTGGGTGGGGGAATGAGTTCTGCTTGTATGACTTCATCAAGTATGCGGGATCGGGGTGCATTCAGGGGGGCATAATTGGAGAATTTTGCTGGTCTCCGTTCTGAAGGGCGATTATGGTCGCGTGGGGTGGGTTCCTTGTTGGTCCTCTTGATTTCTGCTCGTGTTGGGGGGGATTGGGCGTTGCTTTGGTACTGTCTCATGTCTTCAACTCTTATTAACATGGTTGCTCTCTTGCGAAGTTCCTGCATACTCGAGTGGGGGTATGGTTCCCCAGCCGCCTTGTTTGCGAACTTCTTGTATCTCTGAGGCGGGACCGGGGTCTCTAACTTCAATAGTTGGCACCAAATGGGGGACATCTGCTGTTCTGCTTCGCGTGGATACCATCTTGCTCTGGGTTATTGCCTTGGATTTGTGAAATACTCTTCGGCCCCACGGTGGGCGTCAATTGTTCTTACGGAACCGAGGTTTGTAGTCCACAAATCGGTCAAGGGTCTTGGGCGTCTTACTTCGGGTTAGTCTTCTCTTGTTTCCAAGGGGGCTTGAGGGCGGCGCATGGGACCTGCAAAAGACACTCTGATGCCTAAGTCAGCACTAGTGATGTCAGGGTTTCAGAGAATAATTTAATGCGTAATCAATGCATAGAACAGTGTGTTATTTATACCTTTTTACCTATGGGTCCTACCTGCGATGGGCCTTTGGGCCCAATATTTCTCTTCTAGTTATTTTAGGGTCCAGTGTTAAGGAGGGAATTTAACAGGGGGTCCTTCGAGTCTTGGCGGTGCCTGATATTCGGCCATGAGATGCGTCGAGGGTGGTCTTCCTTCGGAGGGGTGCCTTTTGCGGGGTAAGCGGCCATGGGGTTTGGTTGTAAGACATGTTGTCCAGAAGACGGCATCTTCGTAAAATGGGTGGTTGAGGTTCATTGAGGGTCGTGTTCTCCATGCGGAGGAGGTGTCCTTTCATGGTAGGCAGCCATCGTGTCCTCTGGGGGCCGTGTAGTTCCATATAGAGGCGTCCTTGCGTGGTAGGCGGCCATCATGTCTTCTGGGGGCCGTGTACTTGGGTACGGTTGGGACATTCATCAAGATTGAGTGTTTTAAAATGAAGCCATGCCCATGGGAGCAATATCACATAACACTTCTTTCAGACATTGCCCTGTACTGAATTTGATCCATACTTGATTCGGGTGAAAGGTTGTTGGTAAATGGAGTTTCTCCACCAATCTTTGGTTCACAACATTGCTGTCGCTTCCGTAATCGAATGCAACTAAACATGCGTGGCCTTCGATTAAGCACCTTGTATAATAAACTTTCATTCCTATTCCAGATCTAGATAGCCAGGCTCTGAATACCAAATGATGTGAATCCAGGCGGTTGGATTCGTTTTACTGATCTATCCACATTGGAATGCTAATAAGCAAGAAATTTGAGAAATTATTTAAAACGAAAGAATGGAAACATACGAGAAGGTGCGACGGAAATTGATAGACATCACACTTCCAAGAATGGAAGATAAGCCTAAGAGTTTAAACACACAAAGAGATAAAGGACCTTTGATAAAACTCAAGGATTCTTGAATCACTCAAGAACTTAATAGAATCACTCTCACTAAGATAGAAGAGAGAAAACTCTTATATTCTCTGAATAAAACTCAGCTTGCTTTCATTGATGAAAATGGTTCAGCTTATATAGGAGATTTAACCGTCAGAATTACAAAAGACACATAAATTTCAATATCATCCCACTTAAAGCTATTAATTAATGATCCACTCAAGCTAATAACGATCCACTACTTAATGGTTGATTGTAACTGAATTTAAGCCTACCAAAAGTCATCCACAAACTTTGAGGAAAGGTCCTCCTGTTCATCCAAAGGTTGGTTCTTAAGTTGGCATATGGACCCTTATTTCAACTTGAAGATAAAGCAAAACTAAAGCCCATTAATTGGTTAAGCACAAACACAATTTGGTCAGCGAATTTTACAAAGCATTGGGCCCTTATTT
>Ga0214542_1008825_pt1 | contig 16231 bp, 10 predicted proteins | sample CNSS1metaG_FD_160096 | JGI IMG/M metagenome (GOLD analysis project Ga0214542, IMG submission 160096) | Root nodule microbial communities from cowpea collected in UCLA plant growth center, Los Angeles, California, USA - CNSS1 | ecosystem: Host-associated > Plants > Roots > Nodule | place: USA... | reverse complement strand
AAAAAGAAAAAGGAGATAAGTAAATAATTTTATAAAAACTTGTAAAAGTAACCGTTAATTTTTAAAAATTTAATAAATAATTAAATTATAAAGGGTAAAGTTGGAATTATGAAATGTGGACACAAAAAAGGGAATCCCCTTTATAAATAGTTATAGATAATATTAGTAATAATAACATTGTTAATTTTCATAGATACTTTATCTCTCAAACTTCAGAAATGAACTTTAAATCTAACATAATCGATTTTTACATACTTTCTTCACTTTAAGACCTATATTTCGATTGTGAGATTAAATATTATTAAATTATCTGATAGTAAGTAACAATAGGATTAATAATAAATTTTGATAGAGTAAACTTCGGATAACTCTAATACTATATTAAAGAGTAGTCATTAAATCTTTTTCAATCTTAAAAACAAACGTGTAATATGATATTTATAAACACCAATATATTATTAATTCGTCTGGTTTATAATCGAGGTGAGTTCTCCATGTTTAATGTCTCATAATATCATTTTAGTTATTAACTTTTCATTCCCTAATTTTATGCAGGGTGGATCAGGCTATGCAAGAAAAATCACGTTTGAGGAGATCATATTGCAAAATGCTAAGAATTCAATTATTATAGACCAATACTATGGCATTAAAACCCTAAGTGAAATGGTATAAACTTGAATTTGCATTCACATTATTATGTTAAGTGATTTCAACAATTGTTCAATTTTGATTTGAAATAATTGTGGGGTAACAGGAAGATGAAGATGATGCAGTGAGGGTGAGTGAAGTGACTTACAGAGGGTTCGATGGAACTTCTGCTAATGAGAAAGCAATTAACTTGAACTGTACCCCATCAAGTTGTTTCAACATTACATTAGATCAAATTTACATTATCTCTTCAAAATCTTCAAAACATGTATATGCTTTTTGCAAGAATATTGCTAATGTCACAATTGGATCCACCGTTCCAAAAATATACTGTAAATAAAATAAATTCCCATGCCAACCTTAGTGGCGGTGGATTTAATGTAAGAGAAATGAAGTTTGTTAGATATTCCCAATATTTGGAGCATTTGTTGGAAAGAATACGGGGATGTTGTTGGATCTTTCGAGAGAGGATCACCGGAAAGATTTAACTTAAGTCGATCACCACACGAACCAGGCTCTGATACCACTATTGGGTCTTTCGAGAGAGGATTATCGGGGAGATTTAACACCAATGAGACGTGAACCCAATCCACACATAAGGGATTGACATCACTCTTAACCCAAAATCTTAAGACGATGAGTTTATGGGTCTTCATCCTTATATGGAGTTCAACTTTCTCATCTTTTACTTAAGGTGGGACTTAAACTCACACTTGGATTCACAATAGACATTGTGAATTTAGTGTATTTTTCTCAATTTTCTTTCCTAATCATCCTTACTTTCAAAAACATATCCTAAACCTTTTTTTATTAATAATAAAAGATAATTTAATAAAGATGACATTTGGGAATATACTCACAAAAAAAAAATTATAATTCCAAATATTTTAATGTGATGGACTATGGAGTTCATGGTGATGGCACAACTAATGATTCAAATTTATATAGCATTTTTTTTTTTTTTTTACTTTCCTTCTCCCTCTCACTCTTTATATAGATGTGTTATATACTTTCCTCATTCTTGCTTTTGGGTTTCCTTACCTTTAAATATTCAAATAAATAAATCACATTTCTTTTAACCAGATTTATTGAAAGACAAGCTATGATTAAAATATAAATCCAAAAATCTTAGGACTAAAAATTTATAGAATTGCTTTATATAAAAATTTATTGAATTTCCATGTGAAACATTTACCCAAATTTATTATCAAGTGTGATAATTTTATTCTCCTTTTGTTTTTGTTTTCCTGTAATTTTGTTGCAGTTTGAAGGGAAGATGGTTGCTTCATCTATGAATGAATGGGTTGGTGATTCATCCATATGGACTCAAATATTGTATGTAAATGGTCTAACAATTGATGCTGATTGAGGAAGCGGAAGAAATGCAGAATATTTTCTCTTCTACTTATTTAAATCTCTTGTGATCAGATTTGGATTGTTACAATTTATGATTATAATAAAAAGTGATATATTATATTATTATTGTCATTATTATTATTATTTTAGTTTTAAACTTATTATCCATGAAAGACATCATAATCTTTATTTATATTTTGTTTTCTCTTGAATTTATCCAATTTTCATTATTTATTTTTCGGCTAAGCACATACACAGTTATTAAGTGTCTAATTATAATAGAAATCAAAAGGAAAATTTTAAATTATTTATGATGAGAACCAGAGATAATTTGTATATCAATTAAAATGAGACTCTCTAATTTTATAGAAAATAAAATAATATTTAAGGTTTAATAATAATTCAACAAATAATAATATTTATTATATTTATTAAATATAATACTCGGTGAAAATTAATGATAATATTGATTAAATACAATACGTAGTAAAAAGTAAAGACAATAATTATTAATTACATTAATACTAATATATATATATATATATATATATATATATATATATATATATATATATATATATATATATACATATATATATATATATTAAAATGTAATATATAGATAAATTACTAATGTTATATTAAATATGGCATTTTTTTTATCATAATTATTAAGCTTAATATCAATTGAAATTGTATACGTGTTTTACAATATAGTATGTATGTAAACACTTTATTAATAAATTTCTTATGATAATTAAATATTTTTATCATATTTATTAAATATAATGTATAATGGTTATTAGAGGAATCACATACTAAAATTTCCTTAACCAATGGTCCTTTTACACTTTTATAAAATAATTCAAATTAAATAAATTATTAAATTGAAGGTGGACTTTTTAATTTTAATAGTAAATTTCTTCTTAAATGGTTACAAATGCTTTCTCCGCATAAAAAATATAATTGTAATATTTGACTTTTTTAAATAAATTGTTTAAATTTTCCAATGATCTCAACTTTAGATAAAAAATTTATGTGTTTTTTTAATTTTAATTCAAAAAATTACATTAATGTATGCAAAGTATATAAAAGTAATATGCCTATCAAAAGAATAATATTATTTTATTAAAGGACAAATTTGTTGTTTATAAATTGTCAGAGAAACTTAAAGTCATATTTAGCATTGTTTAATTTTAAACTTTTATGTTTTAATCTTAACATCATCATATTTGTTGTTCTTCATTTACATGCCAAATAAATGAGTTATAAATCAACATTAATCATTCTCCCAAATGGAAACAATATCATATTTTTGTGATATGTATTCCTAAGTATTACAATTCTATTTTTTCTTTTATCACTGCTATCCTGTATTCACTTTTTTTATAATAAAAAAAAGTAATAAAATTATAACTATAAATATAAATATCAATAATATTTACAATTTGATTATATATAATTTTAGTTTATTTTTGTAAATGATTTTATTTATTTAATTTAAAAAGATAGATAAATTTAGAAAAATGGTAAAAAAAAAAGTTAAATTTAGAAAATGATTACTTGGACAATTAAAGTTAAAATGAAATGTAAACTTGAAGGATAAAATTGAAAAAAAAAAGATCAAAAAGGAGAAATCCTTCTTATGATAGTATAAATATAAACACAAAATGATGCATATATGATAATTTAAACGGTGAATGAATTTTTCATTTTTAATCGCTTCTACTTCTTATACATAATATTTAAAATAGAATTAAGCATTGAATATTTATATATATTATTTAAATAAGTTATGATTTAATGTTAACTTTTATTTTCAATTAGCATTTATGAAATGTTGAAATAATGGATTATCTTTTTATATAATTCCACTTTCAATAAAAAAAAAAGTAAAAAAAAATTATATGTTTAGATTTTGAGATATTGTAAATAGTACGTAGTTAATAAATTCTATCTGAAAAAATAAAAGCTTAATTATGTTTTAAGTGTTTAATCAATTTGGGAGTATATAGTCTATTGAGTACTCAATAAATTTAATTTTTGCTGTTAAAGTGATGGTTGTTAACTTCTATTGTGAATAGATTGATGTGGCGGTTAAGAGGTAGATGTAATTATTATCTTGTCATGTCACATTTTTTAGTTATAGTCACGTGTCATCTTATTATTTTAAGATTTGATTGAAGTTATTATATGGCTTTTCCTTTATTTTTTCCTTCAAAAAGTTACTAAATTTGCTCCTGTCAAATAAAGGGTAGACATGCCCGTATTGCTATCTCTAGTTTAGATGAATCAAAATTTGAAGACTTAATTGAAATTTTCCAACAAAAATAATGACCAACCGAAAATTTAAACCTATGAAACGTCTATTATATATCATTTAATTAAGTTATAAGTTAATGTTAACTTTATTTTAATGATTTTTTGAATTTCCTTTTCACTTAGTATTTATGAAATATTGAAATAACACATTTTTTTTATTTAATTCATTTTTAATGAAAGAAGTAAAAAAAAATGACATCTTTAGATAAAAATTCATGATAATGATATTTCGGGCTACTCAATAGTAAAGCACTCACTTTATGTTTCCAGGAAAAAAAAAGACCTCGTTTTTTTACTACTAATATGTTTTTATTAAATTAATTATAAAATTATGTTTAAGAAAAAAGTCTCAATTTTTTTTCTAATATACCTTTATTAAATTAATTATAAAATTATATTTAAGAAAAAAATATCTTAAAGAGATACTTTATTACTAATATAGTTTTGTTAAATTAATTATAAACTTATGTTTAAGAATAAAATTTAATTTAATTATTATCAGTGTCTGTTACTTTGTATTAGTATTAAAAATTATAATTAATTAGTTAAAATTTTTATTTAGTAAATTATAATTTTGTTTATAAAACATAAAATTATTAGTTATTTTTATTCTCTTATAATTAATGTGAATTTTATTTCCTTCTTTTATATATTTCTTTTGACCTTTCTTGTCTCTTCTTACTTTTTTTTTATCTTCTAAGAGTCTTTCTTTTAAGGTTTTGACATATTACATTTTTTTGAATCTCATATTGCTCGTTTGTACAAATTTTTAGATCCTCATATCTAGTTAGTATATTTTTTCTTTTTATTTGTGTTGTTATTTTTATTCTGTTCTAGATTTGTATTAGAATTAGAAATGTGTTTCTTTTGTTCGATTTTATTTTTTTGTACTTTTTGATTACGAGTTTTAAGAGTTTTTTTGCATATATCTCGATGATGAAGTGTAATTTTTCTAGAAAACTATTGATTTGTGGATAATATATTAAATGAAGCATAATTCATAGTTGGGTTTTCTGTAAAAAGAACATTCAAGTTTAAAAAAACAAAATACTTACTATTGAGTTGAGAAGAACAATAAAATTTTTAATTATTTTTATTTGTGATTAATTTTTAGTCCATTCTGGATTTGTATTAGAATTATAAATGTGTTTCTTTTGTTTGGTTTTGTTTTTTTTTTGTACTTTTTTCTTTACAAGTTTCGAGAGTTTTTTTGCATATATATTGATGATGAAGTATAATTTTTATAAAAAACTATTGATTTGTGGATAATAGATTAATTAGAACATAATTCATAGTTGAGTTTTCTGTAGAAAGACAATTAAAATTTAAGAAAAAAAATACTTACTATTGAGTTGAGAAGAACAATAAATTCTGTAATTGTTTTTATTAATGATTAATTTTAGAATAAACTATGTAAGTTTGTGAAAAAGTTAAAACTTAATAAGAAGAACTAAGATTTGAGACTTCAAGATAATACAAATTTACTTATTTTTTAACTAGAACCATGTTTTATTGTTTTAACTTATTTATTTTATATACTTATCTTTAGTAGTGTTTAATATATTATAATTTTTTATTTCACATAAAAATATAGATATGTAAACTAAAAAAATTCAATGAGGATATTCAAAAATCCAAAAGAAGACAAAAGTTGAGGTTTTAATTGTATCACAAAAAAGAGTTATGAATAAATTTATAGAAGTAGAAAAAAAATGAATTAAAAAATACAGGTGGGTCAACAATCTCTAAAAACATTAAATGAATTACTCTTATTTTCTATTAAAAAAGAAATATTAAATAAAATTAATTATGACAATTTAATAAATAATTTTGCATTAAAAAAATTTGAAAAAATAAATTTTGAATAAATAACTTTATTTTTTTAAATTTTTTTTAGGTCTCTCAAACTCTTGTGAATGGTCTATGATGATATTTCTGATGATATTGAAGTATTGTATGCAATATATAGTTAATAAATTCTATGTGGAAAAAAAACACTTTGAAGGTAATTTCAAAAAGAAAAAGTCAAGCTAGTTATTATTTTAACTATTTATATTTGATAATTATGAAAAAGATACGAGTTACAAGTCAATACTATAAGAAAATATTTAAATACAATCAATTTTAAATAAAAAATAATTAATCACTATAATTTAAATATTAATTTATAAATTAAAAATGATTAGTATTTAAAATAATTTTTATTATGAATAAAAATATATAATTAATTTATAAATTAGACTTTAAATTGGTCTATTGATTATTAAAATTATAACAATTAAATGAATTAGTGTTTAGATTGGTCAATAATTAATTAATGACTAATTTAAAGTTATTTTTATTCTTTAAAGAAAAGCATGTGTAATTTAATAATTATGACATTGTGCACTTAATATTTTTTTTCCCATATTTATTCATCACCGGTTACAATGAATGATGTATGTAAACCCCTTTATAAATTCACTTTGACAAATAAGAAAAAATAAAAGTGTTATTGAAGAATTTGTTAAAAATGCAAATGTTAATGAGTGGTATATTGATTCTAGGTTTTGTTTCAGCCACATTGTGTCTGAGCAGCAATGCTGAAACCAAAGTCAAATATTTTAATGTGATGGATTATGGAGCTCATGCTGATGGCCAAACTGATGATTCAAATGTATATAAATGTGTTACTTTCTTCATTCTTAGTTTTTCTTTTGCTTCACCTTCATTAAACTTTAATATCATCTTAAAATATTAAGTTGATTCTAATAAACTTTATGAAATATATGGATTGCAATGTTTTTGTGCTAATTGATTGTAGGCAATTTCAAAAGCATGGCAAGGTGTGTGTGGAGAGGAAGGGCCAGCAACTCTATTGATACCTTCAAACAAAATATTTTTGGTGAAAAGATTAAACCTAAATGGTCCATGCAAGGCTCCAAATGTTGGCATTAAGGTATTTAATAGGATGTTTAATAAAGTTAAATATTTTTTCTCTAAACTATTATAAAAATTTATGTGTTATTAAATTAAATTTTATAGTATTTTGTCTCTATACTCTATCAAAGTAATTTAAAAGATTCTCCTAACAACATGTAAAAATTATATTATAGTGGATCATGAAACCCTATCAATAATAGTTGAGGAACGAAAAACACGTTTATTAACCGAGACAACACTTATGAAACATGAATCCTGACGCCATTTTCTACGCACTTTAAAGAATTATTTTTTATGTGATGTTCAACTTTATCGTTTTTACATGATGTATCCCTAAAACTCCTATTTAGATTTTCAACAGAAACATTTTAGTCAAATTTATAATGAAGTTTGATCATTTTCTTCTAATTTTGTTATGTTTTCCTGTAATTTTGTTGCAGTTTGAAGGGAAGATAGTTGCTCCATCTATGAATGAATGGGTTGGTGATTCATTCAGTTGGATTCAGGTATTTTATGTAAATGGTCTAACAATTGAGGGTGATGGAGGAATGATTGATGGTAGTGGTTCCACTTGGTGGGAGAAATGCAGAAGATGCAGAAGGCCAACGGTATTTTATCTCAAATTCTTTTTCTACATTTCGCTTTGTTTCTTATCCCATTCATCATTTACTTGTTACATCTTTAGCACAGAAAATGCATTCAAATTAAGATTTCTTCTTAATCTTAAAGCCTTGGCTGAATTTTTTCATATGAATGTGATGCAGTCGTTACGTTTCCATTCTTGTAATGGGCTTACTGTGAAATCTCTGAGTATGAGTAACAGTCCTGGAGCTCATATATCAGTAAATGGCTGCGATGGTGCATTTTTCTCTCGTATCAATATCAATTCTCCTCCGAAAAGCCCCAACACTGATGGCTTTGACATTGCAGTTTCAAAACATGTAGTAATTGAAGATTCCATTCTAGCAACAGGTAAACTAAGAAATATTAGTCCGGATTCTCTGTTAACTTTTTAATGTCTTTTTTTATGTCGTGTCTTCAAAATATACTGATCTTAGTATTTTAAAATCTTTTCAATATATTTTAAAATATTAAAATCAATGATATAAGTATATTTTAGGGGTGACAAAATGGATTGAACCTAATAAGACAACTCGTCAACCCATATTAAAAGGAATAGATTGGTTTGAAGATTTTAATCCATCAACTCGTTCTGGTCTATCCTGTCTAGACTGTCAACTTGACGGGCCAAAGTATGGGTCAGTCCATCCCGGCCTGTTGGCTTGTTTAAAAAAATAAAAGTAATTATATATAAAGATTAATTCTTTATATTAATTTTTTAAAATGTATAAATATATAATAGTATTGTAATTTAAATCATTAACACCTACAAATTAAGTTTCAATTATTAGTTATAATTGAATAATTTAATATGTATAAATTTAATAATTATTTTAATTTATCTAATTAAAAACATTAACTATTCAATTAAAAGTTTAAAAAATATTTTATTTAATTAAATATACCTTTAATAATAATAATAATAATAATTTATATGTATATATAAACAAATTTTAAAAATAAAAAAAATTATAAAATTTTAAAACAAATTATAAAATTTTAAAAAGAATTAAAAAAAAAGAAAAAAAAAAGTGGACTGGTAAGTCCGTTAACCCGTCCTATACAGGACATGTCATGATTATTGGCTCGTTTCTGTTTGATGGACCAACCTGGTCTGGCCCGTTTTTACAAGCTATAAACGGGTCAAGCCAAAATAGGTTGGACTGACCCATTTTACCACCCCTAATATATTTTGAAGATATGGTAGAGGAACAACACCAAAAGTTCAAGAGAGAACTCAAATAAAATTAAAAAAGAAAAAACACACTTTACTTGCTCGGACAGATATTTTAAGATGACAATATGAAAAAAGTATTTAAAATAATATACTTATATTGTTGATATGGTTTTCATCTTATTCAATGCATTATAGAGTGTGCATTTAAGCTAAATTATTGTGCGAAACATTGTAATTTACCTTGTCTTTCAAAATAGGTGATGATTGTATTGCCATCAATGGTGGTTCTTCTTACATCAATGCAACTAGACTCTTTTGTAAAGGAGGCCACGGGATAAGGTTTGTATAAATTGCATCATGTAGTTTCTATAATTTTAAATTCTTCTTTATTCTGAAAATTGATGTAATAATAAAGTTAAATATCTGATTGAATTGTGCATGACATGTAATGAAACATGTATGAAATGAATCACTCAGCATTGGAAGCCTTGGTAGAAATAAATCCCATGAGACAGTTGAAGAGGTACATGTACAAAATTGCAGCTTCATTGACACCACAAATGGAGCAAGAATCAAGACATGGCCAGTGAGTAACTTATATGTACAATACATTAGATATTTTATCAACTTAAAAATTCCAACAAAGATAAAACAATTTTATAATATATAAATGAGGTGCAAATCTCACCTTACAAGCCGATTTTGTAGGATAGAGTTAGGCTTAAAACTCACTTCTAACATGCTATCAGAGCCAAGTTAGAATTTATCTAGCGAACTTTTTTTAGACATTCTATTCTATCTCATGGTGCCATTTTGATTATTATCATTCTCCAATTTTATACAGGGTGGATCAGGCTATGCAAGAAAAATCACGTATGAGAATATCATACTCCAAGATGTTAAGAATTCAATTATTATAGACCAATACTACGGCATTAAAACTCTAAGTGAAGTGGTATAAACTTGAATTTGCATTCATATTATTATGATATATGTGATTTCAACAATAGTTGAATTTTGATTTTGAAATATTTATGGTAACAGGAAGAAGATGCAGTGAGGGTGAGTGAAGTGATTTATAGAGGGTTCATTGGAACTTCTGCAAGTGAGAAAGCAATTAACTTGAACTGTAGCCCATCTGGTTGTTCCAACATTACATTGGAGCATATTTACATTGCCTCTTCAAAATCTATCAAACATGTCTATGCTTTTTGCAAGAATATTGTTAATGGGACAATTGGATCCACCGTTCCAAAAGTATCTTGTAAATAATTCAAATTCCCATGCTAATGTTGGTAGTGGTGGATTTAATGTAAGGGAAATTAAGCTTTGTTAGATTTCCCAATATTTATGGCATTTCTAAGATGGAACATGGAGATGTTTTGAATTTAGTGTATTTTCTCAACTTTCTTGCCTACTCATCTTTACTTTCAAAAATCCTAAAATGTGTTTCATCCTAGATTTCTTCCTTCTTTTTACTTATCTAATCAATGTAGGATATACTCGTCTAATATATATCACTAAACTCATTTAACTAGTTTATGAACAAACTTATCTAATGTATATTGCAAGATTTTTCTAATCAGTAAATAGATAGATTCGTCTAATGTGTATTAATAAACTCGTCTAATATGTATATGAAAAAATTTATCTAATATATATTGTTAGACTCCTCTACTCAATATATAAATGACTTGTCTATTGCTAGACTGATCTAATTAATGCATCAACAACTTGTCTAATAAAAAAATTTCTAAACTTATTGTATGAAATTACTCGACTAATGTTTTTTTCAGACTCATCTAAAATTTATCTATAATATCGTATAACGTGTATCACTTATAAAAACTCAATATTAATTTTATCAAGATAACACGTGGCAATCAACCCCTAGAGTCTAACATCAATGTCGTTCCTAATTTGAACAACAGAAGGATTCCCCTTGATTTCTCATCATAGAAGGTAATATAACCGACGATAAAGTTTTAGAATAAAAGGTCCCATCTATATATTATCATTTTTTATACTTCCTCGTAGAAATGTAATTGTTTATCTAATTGGAAAATTTGAAACACTTCTTAAAATATTTATATATATATATATATATATATATATCTTGAAGTTACTCTCTATTATTATAATGATGAGATTGGTGCACCGTGATTTGGATTGTCACAATTTTGATTGCAATAAAAAATGATATTCTTATTATTAGTATTTTAGTATTTAAACTTCATATCCAGGAAAAAAATCATAACCTTTATTTTATATTTTGTTTTCTTTTGAATGTATCCAATTTTAATTATTTATCTTTCCGCTAAGCACATACACAGTTATTAAGTATCAAATTATAATAAAAATTAAAAAAAAATTATGGATGAAAACCAAAAATAGTATATGTATATCAATTAAAATGAAACTCTCTAATTTTATAGAAAATAAAATCATATTTAATGTTTGGTATTAATTCAACAAATAATAATAGCTATTAAAAATATTATTTATATTTATTAAATATAATACATGGTTAAAATTAACGATAATACTTATTAAATACAATACGTAGTAAATATTAATGACAATAATTATTAATTATAATTACTAATATACATTAAAACGTAATAATATTAATTATATTTATTAAATATAATATATTGTGAAAATTAACGATAATATTTTATTAAATACAATACGATGTAAAAATTAATGACAATAATTATTAATTATATTTACTAATATACATTAAAACGTAATATACATGGATAAAATTAGTAATATATATTAAATGTAGTATTTTTTTCATCACAATTATTAAGCCCAATATCAAATGCAATTATCAACTGGTCCTGTGGTCCGGTTGCTACCGTCTAAAATGTTTTCATCTTTGCAAAAAAAAAAAATATCTCTGTATTGACTAAATATGTAAATATTTATCCTGTTTTTGTCTCCATCCCCTTAATCGTCCATAATATTCATTCTCTTTTAAATTATTAAAATATTTATAGTCTATTAAGTAACTTCTTTTATATATATATATATATATATATATATATATATATATATATATATATATATATATATATATATATTCTACTTCTTCATTTGTTATGAAATTCATTTTCATCTTCGAGATATTTTTTGTCTTATATCACAATCTTTATGCAATTATGCTCAAATGATGTATGTCGATTAAATTTTTTTATGTTTCACATTTAAATATTTTTACTACTTTTTAATATTTTTATTTATTATATATGTTCTTTTAAGATTATAATGTTTAGCACTCTCAATTTAAGTGTTCAATAACATAAACATTTCATTTACTAGGTTGTATACAAAAAATCTTGTTTATTCTATTATTACTAATTTTTGTTTCATTTGAAAAGAGTTTTGTTAGTTCTCTAAGGTGTCTTTCATCTTATTATCTTATCATACCGTTAATTATACACTTATTTTCCTTTGTGCGATTTCATTTCATGGTCTCTTAAATTGTTTCTAAGACACACATTTGATCATTTTTTAATATTTTCTTATGTTTATTTTTATCATGTATAATACTATTTTGATATTTTGTTTGTAATTATTTTTATTTACTAACTCATTATCATACATGTAATTATCAATATAATTGCATAAATAAATTTTATTTGCTATAATATATAACTTAATGTAATTGTCATATTTTTTTTATTACCATCCAACATATATTAAAGTTCATAAGATAAAATATCTATGTCAAAATTCTATTATTATTAGTTTAATCTTTCTTTCCTTTGTGTGATCGATCAAGTGGTGTATCATAATTTTTAATAGTGTATAAAATAAGAGAATTCATTACAATGAAAAGAATTAAAGTAAACAAACATTTAATTTTTGTCATTTGAATATTTGTTTTTCTTTTATATTTTCTTAAAAAAATATTTTTAAATTTTATCAACTAGGTTTCATTAGTATCGGTTCAATTTAATAAATGTTTTGGTTTTTATGAAATTTTAGTTAACATTCTAATTTGAAATGTATATAATTAAAATATATACAATTATAATTTCTTTCTAAATACTTAATATTAAAAAACAAACATCTTTTCAATATTGTATATGTAATAATATTATGTTTATGTTATCATAATTTTGTATTATTTTATAAAAATTAATTAATTAATATTGAAACAGTAGAAAAAACGAATACAGGATACAAATATGAATATATACCTGTTATTAATATTAAACGGAGATAAACATGAGACACAAATTTAATACTCCGTTAAGTTTGGAAAAAAAAAGATAAAAGATAAAATAATTTCTCATGTTAAATCTTAACATCATCTTCCATCTATTCTTCCTTTACATCCCAAATTAATGAGTTATAAATCGACATTACTTATTATCGCATATGAATATAATATCATATTTTGTGATATGTGTTCCCAAGTATTACAATTCTATTTTCTCTTTATCATTAAGTGAATTCTAATTTCTCTTTCTATTTTCTCTTTATCATTGTAAGTGAATTCTAATTTCTCTTTATCACTGTCGGTGAATAGACATGTGTATGCTTATTCACTTTTTTATATTCACTTTTTTTTATAGTAATATAAAATTATAATTATGAAAATAAATATAAATAATATTTGCAATTTAATCATAAATAATTTTTATTTATTTTATAAATTATTTTATTTATTTAATTTAAAAAGTACATAAATGTAGTGAGAATGGTTGAATAAAAAGAAACGGTTAAACTTAAAAAAACAGTCACTTGATCAATAAAGTTGAAATTAAATGTATACTCGAAGATAAAATTAGACAAAAAAAAGAGAGTGGACACGTTATATTTATATAATAGTACAGACAGAAGTATAGGTTAAATATATTTATCTTTTTAGTTAAATATATTGATCTTTTTGGAGTATACATTTGTCTTTTTCAAGTTTACCCTTTAATAAGTAACGGTTTAAATTTTTTACCTGTGACTATTTTATTTAAATTTAATTGTATTTTTCTTTAAATTCAACCATTTTTTTAATTTAACATTTTTTTGAATTAAAATAATTATTTATAATAAAATATTAACTATAAAATTAAAAAATTCTACAATAAAATTATAAAAACATATTTAAATTAACTTTTATAGTTTTAGTTTTATTATATTTTGTTATCATTAAAAAAAATAACACACATACGTTAGCACATATGTTTTTATCAGGATAGATAATAAAAAAAAATGTTTTTTTTGTATATTATTTAAATAAGTTAAAATTTAATGTTCACTTTTATTTTACTAATTTTTGAAATTTTTTTCACTTACCAATAATTAAATATTGAAATAACGCATTCTCTTTTATTTAATTAATTATTCTTTCAATGAAAAAAAGTAAGAAAAATATTTGTTTAGAAAAAAATATAATTAATAAATTATGCGTGAAAAAGAAAAATAACATTCGAGGGGTCAAACTAGTATTATCTTAACTATTTTTATATATGGATGACCATGAAAAGATATAAATCACTCAGACATAATTTTAGTAGAAGATAGATATTACAAGAAATTTTTTAATCACAACCAAATTTTAAAAAATAAAAAATAATTAATTATAATAACTAATTTAGAAATTAATTGAGAAATTAAAAATTATTAATATCTAAAATAATTTCTATTGAAAATAAAAAGTTATAATTGGTTTGCTTTTAAATTAATTTCTAACATTAATGTATTAAAATTTTGACTATTAAAAATAGTTTATGTCTAAATTATCAATAATTAATTAATTGATGACTAATCTAAATTTGTTTTTACTCCTTAAAGAAAAGCATGTGCAATTTAATTTGTGCACTTAATTTAATGAAGAGACATGGCCAGTAGTGAGTAACTTATATACAATATATTATATAGTCAAGTCAACCTAAGTTCTAATCAAACTAACTCGAGTCAAGACCACATTCAATAATGTTAGGCTTAAGGTTAAGTCTAAGTCGAGGTCGGATCTAGCTAGGATCGAAACAAACTAAGTTAGATTTTGTCAACCCAAGTTGGACTAAGTCATCATGCCTACATTAAGTCCAGACCATGTCAAACTGAGTTGGACAAATCTAACATCAGATTGAGACAAGTCCACCTAGCCTAGGTCAACGTAACTTGGGGCTAAGCAATATTCAATTGAGTTGGACTAAAGCCAAGTCTAGTTAGGTTTGATCCAAGTTGGGTTGAGTTTGGTTAGATGAAAGTCGATTCGAGCTTAGGTTGGACCAAGATTGGGCTAAATTGGGTCAAGTCACATTAGGCCTCTGTTGGATCAAGACATTAAGCCCACACCGAGTTGGTTCCATGTCAATTTGAGTTGGGTTGATTCCATGTCAAGTCGAGCTATGTTGGGCTCCAGGTTGGATCAAGCCTGATCGGCAATTAGGTTAGGTAGGGCTCAAATCTAATTGTTTCTGGTTGGGTCTAATTTGGACAAACTCAAGTGAGTTAGATCGAAATCCACATCTGATTTAATCTAATTAACAAAGTGAATTTAATATAGATTTATTCCAACTTAAATGCAAATATCCATTATCAATTGGATAAGTTTATCCTTATCTATTAGCCATCTAAAGAACATATTTAAGAGATTTAACCATACAAACCATATACATCCAACTTAATTAGAACATAGTGATTGTTAAAAATGTTGAACTCCATAATGCAAGTTCACTTGATAGACCCTTAGAAGATTTATTGCATGACTTGTACATAGAGTTCTAACAAACCTTAATTTCCCTTACATTAAATCAGCACCACCAAGGTTGGCGTAGGAATTCATTTTATACACAAGAAACTTTTGGAACGGTGTTTTCAATCGTTCCATTAACAATGTTCTTGCAAAAAGCATAGCCTGATCCACCCTGTATAAAATTGGAGAACATAAAGATAATAATTATGATATCATGAGATATTGATCATGATGAGCATCTATTGGTTGATACAGGAAAGAAATTACTATTAGTATTAGATCAAAAGCGACTTGAGATTTTTATGTTTAATCCATTTTTTCATATTTTTGTGGTAGGGTCTAGTATTGTAACATCCTTTTTTTTTAATAAACTGTATTATTTATTTTAAATAAAACACTTAGAAAATCTTCTATGTTTACTAATGTTTTGTATTTTATTATGATGTAGTTTAAACATTAAAAATATATTTTAT
>Ga0214542_1008824_pt1 | contig 16235 bp, 6 predicted proteins | sample CNSS1metaG_FD_160096 | JGI IMG/M metagenome (GOLD analysis project Ga0214542, IMG submission 160096) | Root nodule microbial communities from cowpea collected in UCLA plant growth center, Los Angeles, California, USA - CNSS1 | ecosystem: Host-associated > Plants > Roots > Nodule | place: USA... | reverse complement strand
GAAAAAATGAAAAAAATAAAATAACTTATTTAATCCTTTCATGACAATGATATATTACATAAGGATAAATGAAAAAAACGAAAAAATGAACAATAACAAAATACAGGGACCAAAAAAAAAAAAAACAGTACTACATCACTCAAAAACTAACTCTACAAATCCTAATTCAATAAATCATTAAGCACATTAAACATCATTTCACTGAAATTATAAATTTGTCAAATCTTGAGAGACCATAGGAACTCAAATGTTATTCCTTTTTAATTCTCGCTAAGACTTAAAGCTTAAAAGAATCTAAAAATTGAAATACATGAGAAGGGAAGATCATAGAACTGGAGAAAAGGTATGTATAAAAGAAAGAAGCATCAAGGTCAAGTATTGCCAGAAATGAGTATGAATATGTTTTAGGTCTGAGAATTAACACAGGCAAGTGAAATATATGTGATGTGTATCCCATCCCCCCACAAATTTCAAGCAAATAAAACACTACATATATCATAGAAAACAGTCAATGCCTCACCAACAAGGTCACTGTCAAATTCTTGTGAGTTATTCCACACCTCTCTCCACATTACAGCACAGTTCATGTACTTATATATGTAATAGCCACAACTACTCTTAACTCTTTTTGTATTTTTTATCTCTTAAAGTTTCCAATTGCCCTTTTTGTCTACCCTCCCTCTCTCCCCCTTTTTTCTCATTGTAATAATCTTGAACAAAATTCACTACTTCCTCTGTTCTCCTCCACCACATTGGTATTCCCATAGCAAATTTTCCTTTCAGCCAACTACCACACTGTCCACGTGATTGTTTGGTGCCCCAAGGCCATTACTCCTATATTCCTGTCACATGCACACAACGTAATCCAGTTGCATCGTTCCTAGAATTCAATCCTCACTGAGAATTTGAGATAAATTATACCAGCAATATTTTCTAGTAACTCCCTTGGCATTCACAGGAGTTTTCATTTTATACTAACAATTTTAAAAACAACGAGAATAAAAAGCCTCCACTAAAATCCCTAGTAGGAAGTTAGAATAGCAGTATATCATACAAACTAACAGTAAAGGAATATTACAAACTTAAATAGTACACCACAGTTTTTCCCCTACTAGTATGCACAGTTATGCAAGATTAGTCATTTTTAATCAGAAATGGTTGAAATTTTTTTCTCACCACATGCATTGCAAAGCAGTCTTGGCAATTGGAATAAGATCTTTCTGTGCTTAAGGAGCAGGGGTATACTCTCAAGCGTTTGGAGCAAGTTTTCTTGATCTTTTAGGAGTATAGAAGTAAAAATTTATGCCGGTATTATTCACACTATTTTAGGTAAGATAGAAGTAAATTTGGTAGAATTAAAAGGACAATTTTAAATTTGTAGAGGAATGCATGTATTCCCCAAAAAATAGACAAACAAAAATGCTAAAGCAGAGTTAAGACATACCCATATACAGTTACCCATTCTTCCTCATTGAGATTGCCAGCTGGCAACGAATTCCTCTGAACCTCAGGCCTTGCCACTTCCAGCGGTGGAGGGAGAGTTATCAAAGCACCAGGCTGAACCACACCCTCAACTGGTGAACTTTTTCCCTTCTCATCTTGTTCCCCAACACTCTTTGCAGTTGCAGGTGACCACCAACTCAAACCCGGTGAGGTCTGCTGGTTTTGTTGTACCCCTCTCAAAGCATAAGATGTGCTAGCCTCAGATTTGCTTTTCCCAGGAGTTGAAAATTCCCTATTAGAAGTTTGGATGGGAGTTCTGGTGTCTGACTTAATCTCAGGTGATACTTGATAATCTAGTATGCCTGATTCAGGAGAAAAATCAGACCTGTCCTCCAAGGTGAAAACTGGTGGAGGAGGAAGGTCCGAACTGCCAAAGTTCTCACGCCATAGTGCAGATACTGCAGCTGCCTGACCAGGACTTGAAACTTTTCCTCTACGGGTAGAAACAGGTGAAGCTAAATCCTGGAAAAATAAAGACTGTCTACCGGATCTCGGAGTTCTTTGCACAGTAGTGCTCATGTTATATTTCGAACAACTGAATTAATACCTGCGAACAAGCAGACATAACAGATGCATTGAAACCAAATTGGCTGAAAAAGCTGAGTAAGACTATGTGTAGGTTCCTAAGCATGAGGAATGAGCAGATTTAACAAGGAGCTAAATTCAATGCATACAAAGTACTTCCTTGTGCTGAGTAGTGGCACATATCAGAACCTAAGAAATTTATCTACTAATTCAATTTTTCTTTTCATTTACCCCAGAAACTTGAACCAATGAAAAAGAGCAAAATAATAGGATTTGACTCCTCTAAACTGAGGAAAAAATATTGTAATAATCTCAATCATTGATAAGAAAAATAGTTATTGATATTCGAAAACATCAATGATTTGTATGCATATGCACTGCACATAATATTAACCATTAATTTTCTCATGAACTCACTTTTCAGAAGCTGGATCCAATCAAATAACTAGGGAGTCAGCAAATTTTACTACTTCATATAAAACAAAAACAAGCTTAAAATCATGAAAAAATATGTAAATAATTAGGCAATCCGCAAATTAAGATCTCCATTTAAGACACACAATCAATTTATTCTACAACCAGCAAGAAATTAGATAATAACTAACATTCACAAAGTGTCTGGACCAAAAAGAATGGAGGACGAACTTATCAATATAGCAAAAACACATGAAACTACACAAAAAACAAACAATTAGTTTATCATAAACCTGTTTTTTTTTCCCGATCGCATATAACAATCGGTTCTGAAATCCCCGCTTTATGACATTGGGGACTGAAATTCAATCCATAGAGTGTACAGAGGAGAGAGAAAGAGAGAGTACCTGGTATATGGAAATGAATTTGAATGCAATCAAATGTTGAGTTGATTGAGACTCAACTTTTGATGTTTTGGTATTTTCCCTCCCAAACCAAAACGCTGAAGTTCAGCAAAAAGAGACCACCTCCCCAAGGAGCAATTCTATGTATATTGTAATAATGCTGTAAGTCGTTTTAAATTGTTCATTTTTCAAAACCCTAATTCTCCTTTCTCTTTTTTCTTTTTTTTTTTCCTTAATTTAGCCATCGGGCCCTTGTTTTGAAACTCGCCTTATAAAATTTATTTAAATACTTATTAAGGAACTAATTTAAAATAAATAAATAAAATTATTTTTATTGTCTTTAAAGTATTAAAATATTTCCATATAAAAAAACGTTATGCCTAAAATTCTGATTATTTATATATTTAATTTCGTAAATTTTTTAATTCAAGTTATTGATGTATTTGTTATTCTATTTTCTATTTTTTATCACTGTTTTAATTAATGAAAAAATATTATACACAAAGTGAGTAAGTTAAAATTTAAATAAACTTCAAATTAAAATTTAAAATATTTTTTATTTTCAAAATAACTATTTTCAAATAAAAAAAATTGAGTAGACCAACAGAAGTTTAAACATATATAATAAAGATTATGATAACAGTATGTATGTAAGCATAATTTCAATTTAAAACAGTTATGCACGCCAAGGAAAAATCAATTTAAGAAATTATAAAACCCAAAAACACATTTACAGACACTATTTAAAAAAATATTAAATAAATAATAACTATGTTCTTGGACATGATTTTCTGGAAAAACAAAAATATGTTTTGAGTGTAAAAAGGAAAATCAATTAAATAAAAATAAAATTTCTTCTTATGTGTATCTTTTTTTAATTTATCCATTTATGTAATAATATAATAAAATTGCATTAGTAAAAAACTGTTAATTTTAGTTGTAATTTTATTTTTATTCAAATATGGTTTGTCCTGAGTAACTCTTGAGAAATTTAGGTTTTGTGAATTATTACATAAATTTTAATATAAATATTAAGATTAAATCTATTTTTATCTTTCAAATCTTTAATGAAAAATGAGATTAATAAATATTTTAAATAAATTTAACTCAAAATTTAGTTAATAAATTTATATTTAAGAGACTAAATAATTTAATCAAAGAGAAAGAGATTAATTCTATTTTTTTTTTAAATATATTTAATCCTAAATAGTATAATAGGAACTCTCTTTACCAACATATTCATGACTTCTTTGGATTTCTATAATCAAGACTTGTGTCTGTGGATGAACTTATTTGGATTTTTTTTTTTTCATAATTTTCTTCTCCTATTTCTTAAAATTCAAAATCTTGATTCTATTTTTAAAATTTAATTTTTAAATTGTATCATCTAAAAACTCTCTTTTAATTTATATCATATAATTCAAAAATAAAAATCACTTCTTTTAAATTATACCATTTATGAGTTTTTTCTATGTTTGTGTAAAAATAATAGTATTATATGATCTTAAAATTTAATTTTAAAAAAAACTTTCAAATTTAAGGGTATATTTCAAATACAACCCATTTTTTAAAATAATTTTTTAAATTATAAAATTTAAAAATTTAAAAATTAATTTCAAAAACTTTCTTTCTTAAATCCATTTATTAAATAGCATAAAAGATAAATTGTTGATTTTTGGTTTTATTCTGTAAGTGTTTGAAATTTAAATCAATTTATTTTAACATCTTCAATGAGTTTAACTCAACTTCAGTTACATCAACAAGAATAATTTATGCAACTATAAAATTATTTCTTAAGACATTTTTATTCCATAAATTCAATAAGTTCAATTATAACAAATTTTATTTAAATCAATTTTTAAACACAAAAAAATAAATAATAATTCAAAATTAAATTATAAACGAGGGTATAAATATGTAGTCGTTATTGGGGCATTGAAAAAAAAAACTTTTCTATTACGTTGAATCATGCTTTTATCAATTATGTTTTGCTCAAACCTATAAAAAGTTAGTTTATTTTGAAAATTTCTTTAATTTGTTATGCTAATTTCTTTCATGTGATGTTGATTTCTTTTATGTGTGTTTTTTTGCACATATTTTAAATTTGATTGTGAAAAAAAAGAATTGAAGGTGCCTGGTAACACTTTAAATCAAATTAGGGAGAGCATCAAGTATGTAAGGAGACATGAGAGTATAATGATCAAATTTAAACAATGCATTAAAAAAGTATGTGATATTGATGCATCAAGTGCTTTGTCTATAGATGTTCCTATTAGATGAAACTTAACTTTTTTTTATGCTCCAAAGTGCTCTTAAATATCATCGAGTGTTTACAAGTTTATACCTAATTGATGACAATTAAAAGTATTATCCATTTGAGGAGAAATGGAAAAAAACATAAAAGATTAGTGTTCTTTTGTCATTGTTTAATGAAGCTACAAATCTAAATTTTGCCTTATCTTATCCTACTTATAACTATCTAACTGAACTTTTTTTTTCAAGTTTGGAAACTCCAATGTATTTTAATGGAAAGTATAAAAGATGAAGAAGAAATAATAATAAATATGGCTGAAAGGATGATGGTGAAATTTGACAAATATTGGGATGAATATTGCATTGTTCTTGCATTTGGGACAATATTAGACCTAAAAATGAAGTTGGAAACATTGAGATTTTGCTATGAATATATTGATCCTCTTTGTTGGAGGTAGAGTTAAAGAAGATAATAAAACATTGTACAAGCTTTTCTCTTGATATTCTAGAAAGAGCTTAACTTTAAATGTTCTAAAGTGTAAGCACAATTATCTACCATCCATTGCTACATCCATTAAGTCAAACCCTTTTTATGCAAATTATTTACCAAATCATTAATGTTTACTTTGTTATAAATTTTTATTTTTCATTTATAATTTTCTTTTATTTATCGCATAGGATATTAAAAAAGATAAACCTATTACTAAAATGTGAAGGAAAAATTTATATATATTTGGATGACGCAACATTAGATGTTGACATGGAAGAACATCCAATGGTGAAAGATTAATTGTCAACGTTTTTTCATAATCGTCAGTGATGACTAGAAACTTGTCAAGTATTTAAATTACCATAGTTGTCAACATTGGTTTGATGATTCTTGATAAGTATAGAAGTCACCTTTTGTCAAAAAAATGTAAAAATAATTATTTATACTTTGAGTTGGAAGCATGTTTGTTGTGATGGTAATTTGCCTAGTTTAAATTTCACTTTTTTTTTCATAATTTTTTTTTGATGCTATAACTTTTTATTTAATTTAATGTCATATAGTGGAATACGATGAAGAAGGTAAAAAATGGAGAAGCGGAGGATAGTTATTCTAAAGGTGTCTCTAATGATAGTAGAAAGGGACATAATGCTGTTGATTAATGACTTTCATAAGGTGTTTTAAAGTATTATAATTGTCTCTTTTAATTTATTGCATTATTCTTTTGATTGTTCTTGATCAAATAGCTATCCCAGTATATTTAATGTTTAAATTTCGAAGGAATTATCAAATTCGATGAATTGATAAACATATATGATCGTAGTTGTCGTTTCACAACAATTATACACTAATTTACATTTACTTTAAGCATATTAATATTAATTTTATATGTAAAATTATTAGTAAAAATCCATTATTAATTGAAATTAATATATGTTAATGTTTTTCAACCGTACTCACCCTAGTATTGGCTTCTACTCCTCCCTGTCAAACCCATCCCCATCCTTTAATAAAAACAAAATCCAAAATATCACAAAAACGTTTCTCTTAAAAAAAACAAAATACTATCTTAACTTTTTTCAAAGTTTAATCAATTGAGTGAAAGACATTCCATCTGTTCAAGAAGTAGCCTCTAAAAGAAGTTTTAAATCGATTGATGTTCTCATGATGACAAAATTAGGGTTAAAACTTAAAGGACTAATTATATAAAAAATAATTTGTATTAAATGAACATAAATCCAAAATATCGTGAAATACACAGCAGAAACATATTTTATTATAAAAAAACATAATTGTATTTTCTAAATCCTATAACAGAAAGATATCTTAAAAAGAGAAAAGAGAAAAACCTTTCACTTTTATCCATGATCATTGCATTTATGTGAAGACTCCATGGAAAAATGAGATGATACTTAATGTAGCAAAAGTGTAATTTTCTCCAACAATACAATGAATAAACCTCAAAGCATTAATTTAGAAACCAAATGATACTTTCTGTTTGTTCACATCCTTCCAAAACTTAAAAAGTAGAACTAAAACCCACACACTAACCCAAACATAAAAAAATGACAAAAAATATAAATCTTAATGATTAAACAAAAACAGTATATTTTGTTAGTATTTTTGGATAAAAAATAGTATAAATATGTAGTATGTAATATGTCACTCTACACACTTACCATTCCCTTCAACGTCACATGTCGTATCAGTCACATTCACCGATCATTTCAACCGGCAACCGTATCAACCGTATCGTATTTTACTTTTCAGTATATATTTTGGAATCACACTGTATTTATACGGTGCTGCATCATCATCTTCTCCGTATAAATAAAATAAAACTTTAAAATTTTCAAAAAGTGATAATAATAAATCTTAAAAAATTTTATTTTATAAATAAGAAAGAATATATATATTAAAATGAAGACGCATGCAAAAAGGTCATGATGGTGTCCTGTGTGACCCACTCCACTTCTACGCAAACCTCCTCCTCCCATGCTTTTGTGTATTTTAAGACTCTCATCACAATCTAACATTTCCCATTCTACCCTTTCCAAAAACCCTTGGGCTTCCTCTTATTTACACATCTGCCATTATCACCACTCATTGCACACCACACCATCCTTCCATATTTCTTTTTCACACTATTACCCCACAAAATGAAAATAATTATTAAACATTAAAAAAATAGTTTGATATTCATAGATTATTGAAGGTGAAAAATTAAATTAAAAGTTCCTGATATCTCTGCCGGTCTAATCAGTTTCAGTGAGTTAAAGTGTAAATATAAAATGAAAGAAAAAAAATCATGACTTTGGTATTCACACCATTGATGATGCTTATTTGCATTACTCGAAGAGGCAAAAGAAACATTTTACGATTAGGCACGTGGGACCCTTCGATCAGTTCTAGTAACAAAATTAAAGTGTAAGATCTATCCTTTATGTTCATATCTATTTGCGAACCAATCACATGAAAAGCAAATCAAAGGTAGAATCTTCTTTCAATCTGTTTAACAATGTTTTATGTGTAATTATTTATTTATTTATTTGTTTTCATTCTACGTAACATGTAAAAACTATTATATTATAACAGAAATGGATTGAAATATATAAATATAAAATTGTTTAAAGATATAGAGAAGGAATTCAATGAATGAAGCAGTGGGGGTAATTATGAGATTGTGCAGACAATGATACGCGAACGGCGGGGCCTGCGTTCCAAAGCGGAGGTGTCAGAAGAGCCGCGGGAAAAAGGAGAGTTTGGTAAATTCATATGCAGTTCTGTGCAAATTTTAAAATAATAATTAATTAATTTATATGGAAATAAGAAAAAGGAGGGTGCTCCATTTTGAACCGAAAGTGAAAGAACCAATGAAAAGAATCACAGCGGAGCAAATCTGTGAAACACATGAATTGAGGAAGCAACAACATCTCCAAAAAGCAAAAGCCTGCTCTTTCACCTAGCCATCCTAGGGTTTCAGTTCTTTAATCCCCAACAAAAAAACAAAAAAAGTAGTAATCAGTGGGCACATCACAGTTCACAGGGCAATTTCACAGTGCTTCAGAATCTCATAAAGAAAGAAAGGGAAGTCAAGAAATCATTCTTTCTTTGATCTATTTTCTTCTCCTTTGTCCCTCCAATGGCGTTTGTTTGGTAGCTTCCTAAATACGGTGCAAGGATCAGCTGGAATTCGTTTCGATTTGATTATATCAGCAGAAAGTGTGTGTGTGGGACTTCCAAGGATGAAGATCGGTGAAGCGGAAGCGGCGTCGTTTGGGCTTGTTCTGGGGTTGAGGAGGGAGATAGCGCAACAGGCTTCAGTGGACGTTCTGTTTTGAGAATCGAATTCCGTTGCTAAATAAATTCCTTTCTGGTTTTAGTTTTTTATGTCGGAGAACTGTGTTGGTGTTGGTGGGAATTAGATCGTTGTTGTTCTTAGCATGAGGTTGGTGTTCGAGGGTCTGATCTCGAAGGATTTAATGTTTTATGGATTTGTGTTAGTGAGGGAACAAAAGTAGCTAGCTCTGTGTAGAGCAACCGAAATTGTTGTTGAGGTTTGGTTGTGGGTCTGGGTGGTAGAGTTGTGTAGGTATGGCAATGTCCTGCAAGGATGGTAAACCAGGATTGGATAACGGGAAATATGTCCGTTACACGCCTGAGCAGGTTGAGGCCCTTGAGAGACTTTATCATGACTGCCCCAAACCCAGTTCCATTCGCCGCCAGCAGCTCATTCGCGAGTGTCCTATTCTCTCCAACATTGAGCCTAAGCAAATCAAAGTCTGGTTTCAGAACAGAAGGTGCACTTGCCTACTTGGTTTTTTTTTTTTTGGTTCTAAGGTTCTTTGCCCAATACTATTGTTATTTGGTATTCTCTTCAATGCGTTGTGTTTGTTGTGAATTTCAGGTGTAGAGAGAAGCAGAGAAAAGAGGCCTCGCGGTTGCAAGCTGTAAATAGGAAGCTCACAGCCATGAACAAGCTTCTCATGGAGGAGAATGATAGGTTGCAGAAGCAGGTGTCTCAGTTGGTTTACGAAAATGGCTACTTTCGCCAACACACCCAGAATGTATCACCTTCCTCAACTGCGTTCTTTTTAAAAAAAGTTTATTCATTTATCTTTGTAGTACTTTAACAACTTAGTCTCAGGGTAAATTGTTCTCTTTCTGCCCTTTACTTATTTTACGTGCATTAGAATTGAGTTGGAATGCTGTTCTCTCTGCAGACTGCGCTTCCAACCAAAGACACGAGCTGTGAGTCGGCGGTGACTAGCGGTCAACGCAGTTTAACAACCCAGCATCCCCCAAGGGATGCAAGTCCTGCAGGGTTAGTGGGAATATGATTAATGAGCTTCGGTCCCTTTCTGTCGTTGTTGTCTGTAAAAACTTGGCTGTGTGGACTCATGGAATGACTTGTCATTTTTCCCAGGCTTATGTCCATTGCAGAAGAGACTTTAGCAGAGTTTCTTTCGAAGGCTACTGGGACTGCTGTTGAGTGGGTCCAAATGCCTGGAATGAAGGTGATTTAATAACTTTTAATATTGGATGATTCAAATAGTTATTTTATTTTTTCAATCCCTTCAATGTGACGAGGCACTGTCATAATGGTTAAATGATGGCGAAACTAACATATTTGAGTGACTTCCCATTCTGACAAGGGTTTATCTTTTGGAGAATGTCATACGTGAACAACATTTCTAAAATATTGTTTTCATTAATTCCTTTTTTTATTTGCAGCCTGGTCCGGATTCCATTGGAATCGTTGCTATTTCTCATGGTTGCACTGGTGTGGCAGCACGAGCCTGCGGCCTTGTCGGTTTAGAACCCACAAGGGTCAGTGCTCTGAAATTATTGACTTCTCGTTAATTTCTTGCTTGTATTCATTGATGGCATGATCAACTATATTTTTCCAGGTTGCAGAAATCCTCAAAGATCGGCCTTCATGGTTTCGTGATTGCCGAGCTGTGGATGTTCTGAATGTGCTGCCCACAGCAAATGGTGGAACCATAGAGCTGCTTTATATGCAGGTAAAGCATATATATTTGAATGAATGGTGACGATGTAACAAATAGACTAAATCTTTTTTTCCTGTTTGATGATCAGCTATATGCACCAACCACGTTGGCACCTGCCCGTGACTTCTGGTTGTTGCGCTACACTTCTGTTTTAGAAGATGGGAGCCTTGTAGTAAGTGACTCTGTTCACCTCTTGAAGCTCACGTTTGATTAAATATATAGTAGCTAATAATAGAAACCTCATATGTGCAATGCGTAGTCATACATTTTTATTAAACAGCCCTCTTGTTCCCCAGTAACATCTACACCATTCTTATAATGCTTCCCTGTTTCAGATATGTGAGAGGTCTCTTAAAAATACACAAAATGGTCCAACCATGCCTCCCGTGCAGCATTTTGTTAGAGCAGAGATGCTTCCTAGTGGGTACCTTATAAGACCCTGTGAGGGAGGTGGTTCTATCATTCACATTGTTGATCACATGGATTTGGAGGTATATGATTTCCAATCAGCGACATTAATCATTTTTATTTGACAAAAGTAACTTTTTCATGGTTGTGTGTAGCCGTGGAGTGTTCCTGAAGTACTGCGACCACTGTATGAATCATCAACAGTGTTGGCTCAGAAGACAACTATGGTGGTATGATTTTTATTTCATTGCTAATGAGGATACAATCGTACAGCAGTTCAATAATTTGTGATTTTCCGTCTTATTTCAATTATATTTATAAATTATAATTCTATAAAATTGGACAATATTTACTATTTTAAGAGTACATGAATTTAGATTAAGGGTGTAGTGGTTAACTAAAGGTTATGATGGCTTATTTACAATTCTCTTTTTTTTTACCAGGCACTACGTCAACTAAGGCAGATTTCGCATGAAGTTTCTCAGTCTAATGTGACTGGGTGGGGGAGACGACCTGCAGCCCTTCGAGCACTTGGCCAGAGACTCAGCCGGTTAACATTTAACTAGGGCTTGATTTTTGTTGAATTTCATTGCATCTATAAATTTATAATCTCACATCCATTTCCTGACAGTGGCTTCAATGAGGCAATCAATGGGTTCACTGACGAGGGATGGTCAATGATCGGCAATGATGGTGTTGATGATGTTACAGTTCTAGTGAATTCATCCCCTGACAAGTTAATGGGTTTGAATCTTTCCTTTGCGAATGGATTTCCATCTATCAGCAATGCAGTCTTGTGTGCCAAAGCTTCAATGCTATTACAGGTTCGGGACCTGTCAAATTTCATTGAATTTACCTAAATTATAAAATAACACTAATAGTGAACCAATTTGTCCTTTATTGCTATAGAAATTTTAGAAGAGGAGATAGATAAGGCTTTGATTATATACTGAACATAGTTTTTTTAGAGTTGGCTGCGTATTGTTAATTGTATGGCCTGTTAGCCCATGTTTAATTGAAGAAGAAGCATGGAATACGAATGATTGTAATTATGATTATCAATTCCCTCGGTAATGGAACATTTCTCATACAACTGGATTGTGAGACACATAAGAAGTTGTTTGATTGCGGCTGAGCTTTCTAATCTACAACTGCTCGACATGCCTTGTTTGTAGTGTAATTAGTTTATTAATGATTATTTCTTCTTCACTGCATTTATTCTAACAAAAAAATCGTGTAGACATTGCTTTTGTCATTCTATAACCATGTTTCATGTTTGTCCAGAATGTGCCTCCAGCCATACTACTCAGGTTCCTGCGGGAGCATAGATCAGAATGGGCAGACAACAACATGGATGCTTATTCTGCCGCTGCCATTAAAGTTGGTCCTTGTGGTTTACCAGGATCTCGTGTTGGAAATTATGGTGGTCAAGTTATTCTTCCTCTAGCCCACACCATCGAGCATGAGGAGGTAATAAATTGGTAGCAAATATTGAGTACACGTATTACGAATTTAGAAACTGTGCAAGTCTTAACTTCTCTTGCCCATCTATTCTAGTTTCTTGAAGTTATTAAGTTGGAAGGAATCGCTCATTCTCCTGAAGATGCAATAATGCCCAGAGAAGTATTTCTTTTGCAAGTAAGTTTTCCCCTTTTATTGGTTGCTCTGTGCTTCTCTGGTCAGGGATGATACGTCTTGCTTGATGTGGTGCTAACATACAGAAAACAATTATACGAACTTTTAAGCTCCCCGATCTTGATGTACTATTACTTTTATCACTTGATTCTACATTTTGTCACTTCTCCAATTTTTCTGTTTATACAATTTTGAATTATTTATGGATATAATCATTGTATAATACTCTTGCCTAAGTATAGCTTGCCGTTGGTGTGCTGTGCTACTATTTATCTATTGCAATGTTTGAGAGTTGGGTGCATGTTAGGGATCAAAATTCAAACTTATGTATTGACTTGTTTCTTTTAGTACTGACATTTCTGTAAGTGACACGCAATATAAAACTCAGTATATTGTTATTCCCATTTTTTATAATTTAAACCCAATGAATATACGCATGGTGCTCTCTGCCCATTCCTCCCAATTTATGACGAGGAAAATGTATTATTATCCCCTAGTGTTTTGAAATTTTTTAGTAGAACAAGTAACTTGCTTTAGCTCAGTATTATTTGAACTATTGAGGCTTCTGAATGATAGCCTTTTTATCATACCAATCACCATTATTTTTTTTCTCTAGCTTATACATGTTTGTGTTTACTTATAGTTCATTTGTTTTGTTTTGATAGCTGTGCAGTGGAATGGATGAAAATGCTGTTGGAACCTGTGCAGAGCTTATATTTGCTCCAATTGATGCATCCTTTGCTGATGATGCCCCCCTTCTGCCTTCTGGATTTCGCATCATCCCTCTTGATTCTGCAAAGGTTAGCCATATAATTTTTTGAAGTTTGGTACTTACCTTTTTACAGCGTTCATTTTGTTATTGCAATTGTAATTTTTGCAGGAAGCATCCAATCCAAATCGCACACTTGACCTGGCATCTGCTCTAGACATTGGCCCAACTGGAAACAGAGCATCAAATGATTATTCTGGAAATTCTGGTTCTATGAGATCTGTGATGACAATAGCATTTGAATTTGCCTTTGAAAGTCATATGCAAGATCATGTAGCATCCATGGCACGCCAGTATGTTCGAAGCATTATATCATCTGTCCAAAGGGTAGCATTAGCACTCTCTCCTTCTCATTTAAGTTCACAAGCTGGGCTCAGGACACCACTGGGTACCCCTGAAGCGCAAACACTAGCTCGCTGGATCTGCAATAGTTATAGGTGTGTACACTGTTTTTTACTTGTATTATTTCCCTTCATATTACTGCAAGGCTGGTGTATTTAGCAATAGTACTGGTTTGCATATCCTGCACGATTTTCTTTTGACTTGTGAAACCATTATTCTTCAACATTGTCTTGGGGATGATAAATCACTTTGGTCTGACCTCATTTGGTATAGCTACACATTTAGTTACATTCCTTTTTCTGATAACCACCTCATGTCTTAAAGCAGTTTCGCCTACAACTTTTCCAATTGGAAAAGGAATATTCTACACAACTTGTTGGCATAGGCTGACAAACTGTTGTAGTCACAAATGTTGACCGCTCTTCCTAGCCCTCTTGTTAATTATTGTATAAGCTCAACAAAAATGTTATATACATTTGTAAACTGTATCTTCAGTTGCATATGAACGTATATTGATAATTTTGGCTCCGACTGATGTTTCAGGGAGAGCATTGTATTCAGACTCACCTGTTTGACTATCTTGACCATTTATTTTGCAGGTGCTACTTGGGTGTCGAGCTACTTAAATCCAATAGCGAAGGGAACGAATCTTTGCTCAAGTCCTTGTGGCATCACTCAGATGCAATATTATGCTGCACTCTAAAGGTGTGCCCCCAATTTCTTTCAATTTCGAAGTAGATGCATCTAGTGTGTGTCATGTATCATGTATTTTGTTTGTCTACATGGTTAAACTCAGTTGTACTTAGACTCTTAATGCATGATTTATCTGCACGAGGGGGTCAAAGTATGTTCAATTATTTGAGCTGTAGTGCTTTACCTATATTTTATGTTCTTTTTTGTCTATAGTATTAGACCATTTTTGTACATAGTACCTACCTTCTAGGAATTATACCTGTAAGACGTGAGGAATCAACTATCGATATTTGTTACTTTTGAGGTCATAGTACTCCCAGGAATTCTACCTGTTTGACTTGCAAATAACTATCATTACTTCTAGTTATTTTTGAAGTTGTATTGAATTATGCATATTTTTGTTCCTTTTCCTGAAGTGTTAGTTTGTTTTGTGCGTAGTAACACCATAAGGGGTATACCTGTCAAATTTGCCAATCCACAATTTATTCCCTGATTAATAAACCCTTCTGCTAGTTTGAAAAGCACTTTCGTTCAACTTGTTGCAGGCATTGCCTGTGTTCACTTTCGCCAACCAGGCAGGGCTTGACATGCTGGAGACCACCTTAGTTGCTCTGCAAGATATAACATTGGAGAAGATATTCGATGATCATGGTCGCAAGATTCTGTGCTCAGAGTTTCCCCAAATTATTCAACAGGTCTACGACTTAAACGTGCATTAGTTACACTTTGACCAGGCTTATTATTGATTCGCGTTTTTCTTTAAGACGGATGACATGCATTAGTTTTATCTAATGAATTTCTTTCATTCTATTTTGGCAGGGTTTTGCGTGCCTTCAAGGTGGTATTTGTCTCTCAAGCATGGGGCGACCCATCTCATATGAAAGAGTAGTAGCTTGGAAGGTGTTGAATGAAGAAGAGAATGCTCATTGTATTTGCTTTATGTTTATGAACTGGTCTTTCGTTTGACCTATGATATGATATTTAGAGAATAGAAATCAAAGTGTTACAGATGCAACACTCTTCTAAGACTTGTTTTGTTTGCTGTTTTGCTGTATTTGCTGCGAATACTTGGATTGCATGTAAAGACTTCGACTAATGTGTTAGCACATGTTTGCTTATTTACTTATTCAGCTCCGTTTTATGTTTTAGTCATTTTTGTAAATTACGCTTTGCATGTGAGAAGTATTGGTATATGGGCCATACACGCAATTTACAATTATTAAACAAACTTGATTATCACCAATTGGTAATGATTTCTTTAAAGATAGTAAGCCTTTTGCAAGGAAAAATATTGTTTCGATAAAAATGAACATGCCCTGCATTTGATTGCTTCGACACAGCTCATCAATAAGGAAGTGTGGTATCTCATAAGCAACAACGAAATTAGGCACATACGCATACGCACGCAAAAATGTATGTGTATATATGCAAAATAGTTAACTATATCCTTTTATAGTTGAGTACATTTACAATTAAAATATTTGGATACGTTTTTCCTAAAGAGTTTTAAAAGAAGAAAATAATATATTAAGGTTTCAATTGAATAAAACTAGTTCATGTATAAATAGACTTTTGGAAAGTAATAAAAGATCAATTTAAGAAATCAACTTGCATCTTTATGTTCTGAACCTTACAAGCAGCACACATCTAGGAAAGAAATTAGAGAGTTTTCTTAAAAAAATATACTTTTCAATTCATAACCAATATTTTGATGAGGACATGACTAGTGGCTTCCTTAATTGTTTTGAACCACGACTACATTTTTGTGCTGTTCCATTCATTTGCATTTG
>Ga0214542_1008814_pt1 | contig 16246 bp, 8 predicted proteins | sample CNSS1metaG_FD_160096 | JGI IMG/M metagenome (GOLD analysis project Ga0214542, IMG submission 160096) | Root nodule microbial communities from cowpea collected in UCLA plant growth center, Los Angeles, California, USA - CNSS1 | ecosystem: Host-associated > Plants > Roots > Nodule | place: USA... | reverse complement strand
TTCCACGAGCAACAACAAGATTACCTTTCATTACTTTCCAGTGTCCATCTCCAAAGGTGGTGTAATGACCTTCATCATCCAACTGCCCTATAGATATTAAGTTTCTCTTTAAGGTAGGAATATGTCTGACATTGTTCAAAGTCCACACACTTCCATTAGAGGTTCTGATATTGATATCATCTCTTCCTATAATATTAAGAGAGTTTCCATCTGCAAGGTAGACCCCAAACTTTCCTGGAACACAGTTAGATAATAATTCTAAGGAAGGTGTAGTATGAAATGACGCACCTGAGTCCATAATCCATGAGTCAATAGAACTATCTAGACTACATAATAGTGCATCTTCAATTTCATCACTTGCTGCATTTGCTGATTGATCACTATCTTGCCTCTTGTTGTTATTGTTCTTCCTTGGAGCCTTACATTGATTTGTAAAATGACCCCTTTTCTGACAATTCCAACAAGTGATATCATTCTAGAATTTTGGTTTTGATTTCTCTCTAGACTTTGATCTGCCTCAGCCTTGATTACGACCTTTCTGGCTACTTCTTCCTCTAGTTTCAGTACTCAATGCTGAACCAAAACTAGAACTGGAAGATTCCCCTGAACTTTTCCTACGAACATCTTCGCTTAAGATCAAGTCACGAATGTTACCAAGCTTCAACTTACTATTACTTGCAGAATTACTAACTGCAGTAACAGTTGCACTCCAACTTTCCGGAAGAGATGATAATAAAATTAATGCTTTCACCTTATCATCAAATGTTATCTGCACTGATGTCAACTGCGCAATAATTGTATTGAATTCACTAATATGATTAGTAATCGAGTTACCTTCACCCATTTTTAGGTTGACTAGCCTGTGAATCAAATACACTTTATTGGCTGCAGATGGCTTCTCATACATATTTGACAATGCCTTCATCAAATCTACGGATGTGTTCTCGTTCATGATGTTGAACGCAACATTCTTGGCTAATGTCAATCGGATCACACCGAGTGTCTGCCGATCTAACAAATCTCATTCTACCTGCTCCATGTCGGTTGGATTCTGCCCTGTTAAGGGTAGATACAACTTCTTTTGATACAGGTAGTCCTCTATCTACATCTTCTAGAACTCGAAGTCGCTGCCATCAAACTTCTCAATCCTCACCTTCCCTTCTTCCAATGCCATTGCTCTTGCTGCTTTGACAAAAGCTCCTGCTACTTTTGACTAAAGCTCCTGCTACCTTTGACCAAAGCTCCTGCTGCAGCTTTTGACCAAAGCTCCCACTACTTCTCTAAACTGAGATCCCCAAGAAGAAAAATAGAAACCAAATCTTTTCTGATGTGGAAGATTAGACAATGCTGCAACATAATACTAACACTTGTTTCATGATGATAGCTCAGTCAGAGAAGAAGAGTAGTGAAGAGCAAATACGTAGCATATGTGTGGTGGCCAAATTTGTAGATGTATTTCCTGACGAAGTTCCTAGATTACCCCCAAGCAGAGATGAGATTGGGGTGTAATGTTATCAAGAAGTTAATAAACTAAAAATTGGCTAAGATAGATCGGGTGCGGGTTAACTTTTATTATTTTATTGATTGTATTATTTTTCTTTCTCAGCTCACCCTTTATGTTTGTGTTTGGCGATGATCACGTGACTTATCACGCGGGAGCAGATGTGAATCCAGGTGAGAACGCCGATGCATAGTGAAAGAGCGGGGCAGACGATAGGGGATTTTTCTTTATGTTTTATTTTCATGCATTTTGTAATAAATTTTATGATGCTTTTTCTCTGTTATGAATATGTAATTAAGATGGAATAGTGTGATTGAACTATAGCGAGATAAGTTTTAAATTTTCCCGTGCTTGGGAACTTTATATAATGTCTTAATTCCAAAAGAATTTTTGATATATGCTTTATCTAGTAATATCCATCTAGGGTGTTACACGAACCCTCACTACCAACGACACCATCAATGAAATCAAACTTCCTAACCAATTACCAATGAACAACTTCCACTACCATAGCAGCCAATAGTCATGGACAACGACAAAATACCAATCTCACACTACCAACGACAACATCTCCAAATAAATTCAAATAACTACACAAATAAGGTCACGATAAATAACCCACTTGAAAACATAGAAAGATATTTATATTAGGTTTAAGGATTTGAAAACTTACGGAGTAACTAGGGTTTAACAATCTTATGCAAATAGGGGTTCAAAGATGAATACAACTTTAAACAATAGCGGCTGCAACAACATCAACACCATTCAACCTTCAAGATAACGTGATCCAAGATTATGTGTTACAAAATAAAGAACAACAGTTTCATTTGAAAAACTACATTGCACACCAATACTACCCTTTAAAGAACTTTGCGCGAGGTGAGGAAGAAGAAGACTAGTTGAAGAAGACGAATGTAGTTCAAAATGGGATTAACACTCACTTTCTTCGAACAAACCTTCGTCTTCTAAACCCTTTGTGCCATTCAAACAAAACAAAGGTGAAATTTGAAAAAAAAATTAAAAGAAAAAGAAACAGTCAGGCCATGTCATGTCGTGAGATAAGTTGTCAAATTTGGTGTGTTAATATATAATTTTCCTATACAAAACTCTTCATCTATCTTCCCAGACCCCATATTCAAAATTTATCATTTTCTCCCCACTTAGAAACCTAACCCTACCACCACTAAAAAATGTATTATTCAAAAAACTCCATCTTCTCTACATTTTTTTGTTTCTTTGCAACCTTGTTCCTTATGTTCTATCTTCATTAAACTTCATATTTTTTGGGTCAAATAATCATCTTTCTCCGTTATCTCATTTTCTTTTGTGTTTATGGTCCTCTATTATGGTCAAACTTATATTTTAACCTTTTTTTTTAATTTGAAATTGTCAATATTAACCTATGATGTCCTTTGTCCCTAAGAAAATTCTCAATTAGAAATTAATTTTAAAAATAAAAAGTAATTAGGCACTATAGTAACTAATTTAGATACCAATTTACAAAACTAAAAATTATTTGTTGCTAAAATAATACTATTATGAATAAAAACTTATAATTTGTCACTAAATTTGTCACTAATTAATTAGAGACTAATTTAGAAACTGATTCTTTTAGTAGTCAAAACTTTGGTCGCTAATTTTTAGTGACCAATTTAGAAATTAATTCATTTGGTAGTCAAAATCTTGGTAACTAATTTTGGACACCAATTGTAATGTTTTATTCATAATAATGACTATTTTAGTAACCGATAGTTTTTAGTTTTGTGAATTAGTATTTAAATTATTCACTATAGTGACTAACATTTCTTGGTCACTAAAATGAGTTATTATTTGGGAGTTTTCTTGTAGGGTGTGGTGTGGTGTTTTTCTTTTCTTTTTCTAAGGTTTGAAATTATTTTTAATTTGTTTTTGTTTTTGAGATGCAGAAAATGTTGGAGGTGTAGATGTTGCAACAAATGCGCCTTGAGAAGGAAAGGACCGAAGAGCTCTTAAAAGTCAAAGACACTGGCTCTCAAGCATAGAAGGAGGAAGGTTTGATTTTCATCATTTCTTTATTTCTTTTTTTTTATGGTGGGTGTTTCTCTTGACCCTTTTTACGGGAATTTAATTGATGGTGGGTGTAAATCTTAGGCTTTCTTTTTATTTTTGTGATAGATGATTTAAATTAGTGTTGTTGTTTTTTTCTTGTATCCTAAAGTATGAGTTTGCTTAGATACTATTTTTTTTGTCCTAAAGTTATTTTATTTTTATTTTTTTCTTAATTTTTTGTAGAGAGAAATTTTGGAATGAAAACAAATAAAGACCTAAAACAAGCGAGTTCTCCCAGTCTTGAGATGAGGAAACCCCTCAACAACAATGACTGCTACTATTGCTTGCTTATTGCACTCAAAAGAGGATGATCAGATTTATCTTACTCAATCAAACCTTGATGCCAACCTCTTACTTTTATCGAACAAATGTTTCTTCTTTCCCACAATAATCAATGCACCATTCATTTTATATTTTTACCTTTATTATTGACAATGCCAAAACAATAATCATTCATTTTGGCCCTTCCCATTTATGGCCCGTCAAAAACAAGTCAGGTCAGGCTGACCCGTCAAACAGAAATGACCCAATAATTATAGCCGTCCTGTATAGGACGGGCTAATGGGCTGGCTTGTCAAAATTTTTGTCTTTTAATTTTTCTAACTTTTTTAATTTGTTTTCAATTTTTTTAAATTTTTTATTTTTAAAATTTGTTTATGTATACATATAAATTAATATTAAAAGCATATTTAACTAAGTAAGATATTTTTTTAACTTTAATCGATTAGTTAATGTTTTTAATTAGATAAATTAAAATACTTATTACATTTACACATTAAATTCAATTATAACTAATAATTGAGACTTAATTTATAGGTGTTAATGATTTAAATTACAATACTATTATATATTTACATATTTAAAAACTATAATATAAAAAATTAATATTTTTCATTATTTTTTTTTTAAAACGAGCAACAGGCCGAGATGGACTGCCCCATATTTTGGCCCATCAAATTAATAGGATGGACGGGATAAGCCAGAACGGGCTGACAGGTTGAAACCTTTAACCCAACTCGTTCCTTTTAATACGGTCTGACAGGCTGGTCCATTGGGCCCAACTTGTTTTGTCACCCCTACTAGTCCAATTTATTTAACTATATTTACCTCTGGTTACATGCTAGTCAAATTTATTTAATTATATTTACATCGAGTTACACATAGGTCCCATTTATTTAATTATACTTATCTTTAGTTACACACTTGTCCTGTGTATTCATTTATACTTATATCTAATTAGAAAAAAAATTTCTCTCTTTTTTTATTTTACTTAGGTATGTTATGATTTTATATGATATTTTTCTCATTTATATATTTTTTTGTTGTGTATAAAAGCCAAAATTTAATAATCTTATCCTAAATAAAGGGTTGCACCAAACATACATGATCCTTTCATGCAAACGTAGTAGCGATTTTTTTGAGAACTACATGGCAAAAAAATGTTTCAAATAATTCAATAATGTTTTAGGAGGCGATTTTCTCTATCCTTACTTTTTGTGTCGGCTACAAACACACATATAGTCTTAGAAGGACAATTTGGAGTTTTTGTATGCTCCTACAACTCAAACAAATCCCTTTTTAACTGATTTCCTCGTAGTGTTTGCAGATCGATAAAAATATTAGACAAAGAAAGAATAGTAAATAAATAACATTCATTCCCCATCTTCTATTACTATAAAGGTATAAGATGTGATATATATATATATATATATATATATATATATATATGTGTGTGTGTGTGTGTGTGTGTGTGTGTGTGTGTGTGTGTGTGTGTGTGTGTGTGTGTGTGTGTGTGTGTGTGATGAATTTTTTTTTGAATATGTAAAATATGATGTAAAAATTGAAATGTATATAAATAGGTATGATTACATCTTTAAGATTACATTTTTGTTTTATCAAATTTCAAATTAATATAATTATCTCTTAAATAATAATTAAAAATTAGACTATTTATTATATTTGGGAAGGAACTTCTTAATAAACATCATTAAATTAAAATACTTGAAAGATAATAAAATAAAAAATTGAATGAAATTGGTCTAATGTTTTATATGTACAAAAATTGAATGAAATCGGTCTAATGTTAAGTTGTGCAATGATTTAATATACACGATATATGTGTTTGGCTTTTAAAAAATATATTTTCTTTTTTTTTTTTTAAATATAGTTATTAGTTTTTAAAATACACCAATTCATAAGTCTACGAACGGACCTGGCCTAAGTCTCTTCAAGTCCTTGCTTTAACTGACTGAATTATTTTTAATCTATTCAATTTAGATCACACTTCTTTATTTTTTGTCAAATCTAACCTATTTTGTAGGCTTTTCAAATCAACTCATCAAGCACTTTCTTGTATATAGTGATTCATTCTTTGTATGATTAGAAGCTCATAACAAATTTGAAAAATGATTATGTTGTTTAACTATGTTAAATGTGCTATATAACAAGGATGAAAATCTTTTGATTTCCATGAGATGAGCTATTTGTTAGGTCTATAAAGGAAGTTTTACTGGAGAGATATAAGATCAATGAGACTTGAGCTCAACCACATAGGAAAGGAGCCCAATATCCAACAATTTTGTCCCATCCCTATTTATGCTTAAGTATTGCATCATTAGCATTAAGGGAGAGCTTAATATACATGTTTGTTGATTTCTCATGTAAGAGTACTTCCTTCAATGAACCAAAGTTCACCAAATACTTGTTCAAGGTGTTTCTTCAATTCTAACTAGATCATTGTTAATATAAGTGACAAATGTGATGCTATATGTAATTGTAGTACTTTTTAAATTAAATAATTCAATCGTTTGATATATGCTAATAGGATTCCAACACGAAGCAACATGCAAGTTACTTCATGTTTATTACAAGTTAATCATGTCATCAATTCTTTTTCCATCCATTTTTCATCACTTGTGTTTTTCTTTACTCTTGAGTGTTCAAGTACAACACAACATGAATTATCAATAATATAATTAAACACACAAGAAATGATTTTTTTGTGAATCTTGGTGTTTTGTTTTTTAGAGAATTCTCATTGTATTAAATAGAAGATTTTAATTGTTATTACCTTAACTTAGCTCTTTTTGTAGATTTGCAACTTTGCTAAAGATATCTCCCTGCTAGCATTTGTTATGAAGATCTTTTTATACATTTGAAACTCTCTCTATCAAAGAATTGATTCATTAAATGAACATTGAAATCATGATAGGATCATAATGTTCATATATCCCAAGGATCATGAAGAGAATTATTTTGCAAAGGGTTTTCAAACTTCCATCAACAAATTTCAACTTGTTCTTTGATTTGAGTCCAAACTTCAAAGCTCAAGCCCAAGCATGATAGTTCTTGCCATCCAATAGGGGAGAAACCAAAACTAGGGCTGAATTGTCGTTGGAATGACGAAAAAAAGGTTTTGGAGCATGGTAGTTGAATCTCGATACAAATTATGCATTACAGAACTTATATTTCGTATCATAAATCGTTTCATAACGTGAATTATAAGATTCATAAATATTTTAAAAATGTAACATATAAACATATATAATTAATAATAACCATATTAAAAAAAAGTGGTTGTATAAATGGACAAATTAGATTAATATTATAATGGTCGGATTGAATTGGATTTTATAATCCAACTTCTTTCTTAAATGGAAAAAATAAAATATTTGGGCGATAAATATTTGGGCCAAAGAGAGAATAAGAAAGAGAAGAGATAAAATTAGAGTTGTCTTCTCGCATGTCTTCACCGTCTCTTCATTTTCTACGGCCATTTTCGTTGCCTTTTCCCTTCTAACTAAAAAATGCAGTTAAAAGAAAAACTAACCAACAAAAAGTAACCGACAATTGTCAACTCCTAACAAACTCCTACAAACTAATATTTAGTAATAGGAAAATGAGTTTTTCAAAATTAAATTTTGATAATTTTCTAGTGATAAATTTTAATTGATTTGCCATTTTTCATTTACTCATTTTTTTATATTCTAAAATTATCTAAAAAATATCAACTTAAATTATAAAAGAAATTATTAAAATTTAATTGTCAAATAAATTATTTATTGATCTTACTTAATGGAGTCCTATATGCAGGAAACACATTTGTACGGTTCTGTCCCAAAAGAAATAAATAAATAAATAAAATGAAATACAAATTTGTACAGCAAAACAGTGACAATGTCTCGTTCTGCTAACCAAAATGTAAATAGTGAGCTTTAATTTCTTAACATGGCTGTAAAAACATGTTCTGAATGCTTATTTGGTGCAACACGAGAAGGTGATGCTGCAATTCTACCTCAGATAGCTTCACCATCGTCATCATCATCTCCGAGTAGAGAGAGGGAAAAAGGGGCAACAGCCACGTTAAATGCTCTTGGACCTACTCGATCAACGTGTATCAGCTCAAAGTCACCTTCCTGCATTATAGGAGATGAGATTTAAATATCTGGTTTTCTGCCCAATGGGAACATAAGAGAATAAGAAATACTTGTAAGTTGAAATCAATCATGAATCAATGTACTAATGTATTCACAACACTCATATAAAAGAAACCGTATCCGACCGAATCCAAAGAAATCCTAAGAAAATTTGAGTATATGATCAGGTTGAATTGGATAAACGAGTTATGTTAAATAAATAAAATTGAGTAAAATGAATAATTGTGCTCAAAATTCAAGTAATATATTGAAACTTTGTGAATACCTGAATCTGACTAACCTGAGACATAAATAATCCGATAAAAGTTTTAAAATATTAAATTTGGGTTATAAAGAGTTAAGTTAAATCCGAATTCGATCTTACATATCATTGAAAAGTGTCAAAAATAATGAAAGACATAATATGTTTTTAATCATTGCACTTTGATGAAACATAAGTCAACATTCTTACACTTTTTTACTGATAAAATTGGTCTAAACAATATAAGAATTCTTACAGAAAAATAAAACTAAATCCCACGTGATTAATTTAACACCAAACCAAATTCATTTGATATGAAAGTAACGTAATATTAACCACCTTTTACCCAGAGTGTAGAAGTAGAAATATGTTTTTCCATAAATATAATAAGCAATTTTTATTCTAAAAACACAACCTGATAAGAAACAAAAGAGAATTTCTTACCATTCTACCATTTTGTGCGTTTAATGGGCATGTAGAAGAGAATTCAAAACTACTTCTAGGAAATATAGCTGGCTGTTCACCACCAACCCCAATTCCCCTGTACGTGGAAAGTGAAGAGCAAAAAATACATTAAACTTGAATTCACACGAGTACAAAGAAAATGAAAAGCTTAAGGAACACAAGAATAGTGAACTCACCAGAAATTTTCAGTTTTTCCATTAGCATCAGTTATAATCCAGTGCCTTCTCAGAAGTTGAACAGGGCGGTTTGTGTTATTGGTAATTCTTATTTTATATTCAAAGAAATATACCTCTTCTGTTGGTTGACTTCTGCCCTCTAAATACACACTCTTAACTTGAACCCGAATTCCCTGAACAAGTTCAGAATTAGCTGTGAAAGTTCATTTTTTACTCTGCAATTATGTCATACCCACATGAAAAATGAATTCATCATTTCTTTCCTTTAGGAGTCTACAGAAAAATATAGATTTTCAGCTGTGTTGTGAAAGGAATAGAGACTATTTCAAGGGACTGAATCTTAAACAAAAGTTCCAAACCCACTTGAAAACTGTGTATTCCATTGATTTCCAAGAGAGCCAGCATAAAGAGTCGTGTAAGGTGGCTTAATAGTTAAATGGAAGGAAAGGAAGGAAAAGATCATGATTCGGTTTCATGCTAATAATTTGGAAAAATAAGGTTGATTTTATGGATCAGAAGAGAGGGTGAAGTAAGTTAAGGATTCAATTTTTCCCACTAACAAACGGTCTGAAGAGATTATACCAAGAAAAAACTATTTATCAAAGTAATTGTTTGTAAAAGTAAGTAGTATGCATACCAAGGTTGTAGAATCACTTGAACATTTTAAGAGAGAATGTGGAGCAATTTGTTTGAGCTGATCACGATATATAGCTGCATCCTGCATGTGCAGAAAAAAGAGAAGAAAAATGAGAAGCCAAACTCATACCTTCATTCGCACCACACTTAAAAACTGGAACATGACATAAACAAAAATGGTCTTAAAAACATGTAATTAACATGCAAAAATGTTGGTTTAAAAACGATAATTGACCTGAAATCTCTCATCAGCAACAGCTTCTTTCAACAGCCTCCGCAGACGCAGAACAGGAACCTCGTCCTCGAAGCATTTGAGCGAGTCACGAAGCCTTGCAGCCTCTTCATAATACTACCACCGTTTCAAATTCAATAAGAAGCCTCTTTCCAACACCGAGGAGCCACATCAAACAAAAAAAAAAAAAAAAAAACACTAACCTCGGACTTTGCCGCTATCTCCATCCGGTGCTTCAGGATCGCGTAATTGTGACTCGGAGACAAAAACGACTCCGAATTCAACCCTTCACTCGCGCCAATTCCATCGTTCCCGTTCTTCTCCGAACCGCACGACACAGCCACATTCCTCCAATTCCTACTGTTCCTACAATTCACGCTTTGCATCATCCTCCTCGAACTCCTTTCCTCGGAGTTCGCTATAACCGGTGACAGCACACCCACGCATGTCTTTGCGTTCAACAACGAATGCATCATTCTCCTTCAAATTTTCTTTTTACTTTTTGTCTGATAAGATCTACAGCTTCTAAATCGAATCAGATTGTGAAAGTAGAACGGAATCTGATTGATTATTACCTTCGGCAGCTTTTATTGCTGTGTGCTACCACGATTTCCGCGGTTTTTTTTTTTTTTTTCTGGATTTGGTTCTGAAACCATGTTTTGCGGCTGATCATAGATTTTTGTCTGAGTGCTATAAATAAATACAAAATCCTAAATATCTGAGAAGTGAAATGCCAAATTAGCCGTAGCGTATTTTTGGGGATTTTAGATTTGGAACAAGGAGCAGCACATGGAGGTTCTGCTTCTTTGTAGAGGAATATAGTAAATTTACATAAATTTAATTTAGGATTAATTAACTTTTAATTACCTTATAAATTTTAATCGGGTATTCTATTATAAATTTGTTTCATTCTAAATCACTATTTTTGTTTAACTATTTCATTTTTTTAGTTAAACTAATGAGGTATTTCTAATTTGTTCATAAAGTTTATTTACTTTTTTTAACTTCTCACTCAAGTCACTATTTTCGAGTTTTTATTTTAAGTTTAATTAGTAATTTAGTTTTTATATTCAATTTTTTTTTCATTTTAGTTTTTACATATTTTTTTTTTACTCAAATGCATTTTTTTAATTAAAATAAAAATCAAATGTAATATTTTTGTATTAAATTGATTTAACAAGTTTTGAAAATTTTGTTCATCTTCTATTTTAGAATCTTTCTTCTTCTTTTTTTTTTCTCTCTCCCCTTCCTTGTTGAATATGATAAAAATATGTATCTTGTAAAGTCTCATTTCTCTTAAGATAAGTAAAGGAGTGACTGTTCATGGTTATATAATGAACTCTAAGTTCATGTTTTTAGTTGTCCTAAGTCAAAGATACTTTGAGTTAATGTTTGACTTTTTCTTATACCCTTGTAAGTAGAGTATTAAGGTGTAGTTAAATTCTTGCTCTGAAGAGTGTGAATGTACTTGGGGTCAAAAGATTGAGAGTTTTTTTCTATGTGTTGTATAAATTTGCACATAGTGATTATTCTCTAGTTGTCTTTTGGATAACGGTCGTGGTTTTTTTCTCCGTATTTGATTAGATCATCTTGCATTTTAGCCCATTTTTTCATTCAAGAGTTTTTATCTTTAGAATCAATAAGCCTATCATGCTTCAAACATGTCTTTAGAACTAACAAGCTTACCACACGCTTTAGGCGTGTTATTAATTAATACCAATTCTATTTGGAGCATTATTAATTGGTATATATGATTTAATTATTCTTTTTATGTTAGTAAAAACATCTAGTAATTGATTGACTAATTTTGTAAGTAATTATCATTTGAACTTCCTTTTGTACGAGAATTGAAACAAGATAATGATAATTCATTCTAACCAATATCTGTTTTCAATTATTTTCTTTCTCCCCTTCATGTTGGAAAAAGTTATTCATCAAAATGACAATCGACAAAACGATCTGTAAATAAGTCTCTTGCTGATACATCAAGATATTTTATTATTGATGGAGAATCATATATAACATATATTCTCAATTGTCTTTGAAGACCCACCATAGTCCCTTTTGATTGGGAGGTTGGAACATTTACACCTCACCTAAAAATGCTTAAATGAGAAAAATTAGGTTATTAACCAAAAATCAACTACATAATAGAGTATTTGTAATAATTTGTTGGCTTTATGCGAATCAATATTGCAGCATGCAAAATTGCATATCCCAAAGTAGCTATTGGAAAATTAGCTATCATAAGTAATGATCTTACAACCAGTTTTAGACGTTTTATTAATGATTATGCAAGTCCATTTTGAATATGAACATATGCTACTGGATGTTCAACTTCAATTCCAATTGATATATAATATTCATGAAAAACATAAGGTGTAAATTCACCCGATTATCAAGATGAATTTTCTTAATCAGATAATTTGGGAAGTGAGCTCTTAACTGTGCTAATAACTTTACAAATGCCTAATTGCGAGTTGATAATAAACAAATATGTGATCATCTAGTTGATACATCAATTAAAATCATGAAATATTTAAATGATCAACATGATGGGTGTATTGTAATGAAGCTCCATGGTGGAATTTGATGGTTGATTGAAGCTTCCTTGCAGCAAAATGGATGAAGCACCAAAGGTTGGATATGTAGTGGCAACGAAAGTGGTTTGGTGAAGGAAAACACCCACTTTCCCATACTCATAATCATTATGAGCTTATGCATGTATTATTGATCATGGAACTTTCATGTGCTTCCACGAACCTCCTCGCTCGCGGTCCCACCTACGAGCCTATCTCGCTCGTAGTCCTTCTTCACGGACTCCTCGCCCGTCATCCGAACTCCTCGCTCGGACCCGGACACGCATACCTGCCTTTCTTACTATGAACTCTTTCACTCATAGCATTCTCAAGTTCGAGCATGAAATGAACTCCCTCGCTCACTCATCCCAAACAAGAGTACCTCCGGTGAACTAATTCATTCACATTCCGCATGCGGTCCACCCAATCACGAACTCCTTGCTCATGACTCAAATCAAGCACATCCCATATCACCTATGAACTTAGTCCCTGAAGCCCGACATCATAAACATCAAAGAATCGTTCAACCGCAGCCATAACCACCTAGCTCTGCTAATGCGTCGTCGGGTGAAAGATCACACCTATCGTCTGGCACGAATCAACACGCTGCCAGGCGCCACACCACAATCAAGGCCATTGTTTCACCTCTATCGCCTAGCGGAACCAACTCAACTACCAAGCGCCACTCACATGTGTCTAGATCTAGATCTAGATCTAAGATCCAAAAAAGTGGATCACATGCCATGTGGCATGTCACACTTTCCTTATCCATCGCCTGGCGGCTCACCTTGAACCGCTAGGCGCCATACCAGTAGCACACTGCTACTGGTTTTTGGCACATTAAACCAGTCCCTAATGGACCTCTAACACCCCACACGCAGATTATGGTACATTCGTACTTAAGCAGACCCCATTTAAACTCCTATAACAGAATTTCAAAGCATCACCATTCATAATTTCACAATCCAAGTAATGCTTATACTTAAATATAATGCAAGAAATCATGAATTCTTTCGTTTGCCCATTAATATTGGTTAACATTCTTTGTAATTCAACATCCCAAGGAATACATAATCACATTTCAAAATATACAGTTTACCACATTTGGACAAGGAACCTTCTAATTCTTTCATGCATTTGAATTCACACTACTCATCCTTATACGCACTAACATTTAACTCCCTCACATGTTCAAATTAATACATCCTTTAACAACTAACCCAATTCATGACAAAATATATAGCCAAAACTCCAAAGAACGCAAATCACAAAGCCACTCAAGATGCCACTATTCTGACGTGTCGCTTGGCGGTAGTCTAGGTGCTGCCAGGTAGTGCGTGACAATTTGGGTATTATGTCTCCATTGGTGGTAACTTGATCTCGTGGAAAAGTAAGAAATAGATGTTGTAGCAAGATCTAGTGCAGAAGTAAAATATAGAGTTATGGCCTCAGCTGCCTGTGAACTTGTTTGGCTTAAGCAATTGCTTAGAGAGTTACAATTTGGAGATGTTACTCAAATGATACTTGTGTATGACAATCAGGTTGCTCTTCATATTAGCTCTAATCCTGTATTTCATGAGAGGACCAAACACATTGAGATTGATTGTAATTTCATTTGGGAAAAGATAATGTCTGGAGACATCAAGACTGAGTTTGTTAACTCAAGTGATCAATTAGCAAATATTTTCACTAAGTCTTTACGGAGGCCTAAAATTGATTATATTTGTAATAAGCTTGGCACATACGATTTGTATGCTCCAGCTTGAGGGGAATGTTAGATATTGTTTAGATATTGTTTGATATTATTAAGATATTGTTAGATATTGTTAATCACAATATCAAACAATATATTCTATTTACTCTAATTATTTTCAGTTACTCTTTTTAATTGTACCTCTCTCTATTATAAATAAATTACCTTATGCGTGATTTATACACAAGGAAGATTAATATCAAACCATATTCTCTTTATTCTCAACAATTCAAAATGTTTCTTAATTCCTTAATTTCACTGTGGTGCAATTTTATTTTGAAAAGAATGAAAGATTAAAAGTAAAAATTGAGATAAAAAGAGAAATGTGAGAAAGAGATGAAATACAAAATAGAGAAATGAAAAAAAGAAGAAAATGATAAGAGAACGTGCATGATGTTTTTTTAATATATATATATATATATATATATATATATGAAAAATTAAAAGAAAAAATTTGGGGATGTGACTCTCTGTGTCATGAAGAAGGTCTGCTCGTGGACATGAGATTTTAGTCCAAGAGAACTTTATGTTGGTAGGTTTTACATAATAATATATTAGAGATTAACTTTTGTTTTTAATTGGCTTATTTGATTATTACATTTTGGATTGAGTTTGATTTTGAGATTTAATAAAGATTTTGAAATTTTCATTCATAGTTAAGTTTTGATTATAATTAAACAATTTGACAAGAGATTAATGGCATCCCAGATGGTGTTACAATAAAGCTTCGTGATACTAATTTTACATTGAGAAATTATTAGGAATTAAAATTACAAAAATTTAAGCTTCATAAAAATAAGGGAAAGTATATTCATATACACATATGTAGACTCATACGAATCATCCTGTTTATCATCTAAAGCCATCATGACAAGCTATTACAACACATGGACGAAGCATTGAAGTACAAGACAACACTTTAAAATTAATAAGCTTTATACATAAGGAACGATCGTCAATTCATTATTTGTGATATTGTTAGTTGAAAATATGATATTTTGAAGTGTTATTTCTTAATAAATTATCTTTTATTCTTACTCAACCATATTTTTCTTCAATTTCTTATTTTCTTATTTTTCTTATTTATTTTTCAAAGTGAGTTATTCCCTCTCTTTTTTCATTCTTCCTCTTATTCCCAAATCTTCTCTTTTTTCACATATTATTATAAAATCTTTTAAAATTTAACTTATTTGTTTATGTATAATTTTTTTAAATTCTCTATTTAATAATTTCTAGTGTATGGAGTTATGTTCATATTCCACCAAAAGCTTTTATTTATATTACATGTTATCTGCCATATAAAAAAGAAAAAAAAAATGAGAAAATGACATTTTTGTTCTTCACTTTTCTATTTTATTTTCTCTCTATCCATATAAAGGTTGACACTAGTTCAACATCAACAATATTGGAACACACTAACAGCAATGGTATAATCGGGTGTTTAAAATATTATTTCTTAGAACTTTTGTTCAGAATGATTTGAAATTGTAACTAAAATCCAATCATGTTACAAGTTATTAATGTGGATATGATGGTGCCTATTGGTCACAACGAAAGAGACGACAAATATTTGGTGTAATTTTATTCGTTCAAAGGAATTGTTTCTTCCTTTCGGAGAAATTTTAGGGTTTATGGTTCTTGGTAGAAATCATCAACACAAGTGTTTAGAGTATTTATTTAAGGTTAAAATACTCATTTGATCTATGTTTTTTTGAAAGATCTCAAATAGGTCCTAAGAGAATTTTTAGTCTCAATTAGGTCCATATTTTTGAAAATGTGTAACAATTAGACTCATTCCGTTAGTATAGAGTTAACGGTGTTAAAGATGTGTCACGTGTTAGCTCCACATTTTTTTGAATTTTTTTAAAAATTTTTTAATTTTTTAAAAAAAATTTTTTTTGAATTTTTTGAATTTTTTTTTGAAAATTATTCATGCAACGTGTCACGTCAGTATTGTGCCACGTGTCAAGTCAGTAAGGTGACACGTGTCAAATCATTGTTTGAATCTCAATTTGGTCCATATATTTGTTATTTTTATTACATTTCAGTCCATTTTTTAAAATTTTTTAAATATATTTATTTTAACTTTTTACAAAATTGTTTTAAAATTTTATATTTAAATTTATAAAATTGTTAATT
>Ga0214542_1008811_pt1 | contig 16250 bp, 10 predicted proteins | sample CNSS1metaG_FD_160096 | JGI IMG/M metagenome (GOLD analysis project Ga0214542, IMG submission 160096) | Root nodule microbial communities from cowpea collected in UCLA plant growth center, Los Angeles, California, USA - CNSS1 | ecosystem: Host-associated > Plants > Roots > Nodule | place: USA... | reverse complement strand
TTCGTTGTTCTATCATATCATAATATAAAAGAATAAAATAGACTATAGAACATATTTAGTAAAAGCAAAAAAATGAAAAATTGCGTGTAATGTTTAATTAATGTTTATCGAGTATGTAATATATTTAATAACATAATTTAAACATTTTTTTCTAATTTATTAATAAACATAAAAGTGTATCTATTATATTTTTATAAAAGCTACAAAACTCGTATGTTATACGTAATTACAAAATAAATATTGGAAATTATATTTTATTATTTATTAATTAACATAAAAATGTTGCATGACAATTTTTAAAAAATTATCAAAATCAACGTAGAAAATTACTTTTAGATTATATTTTTTATAATTTAATAATATATATATATATATATATATATATATATATATATATATATATATATATATATCATTATTTTGAAAAACTAGTATAGTTGAAAATAACAAAATAACCGACAATAAAATTATTAATAATAATTATTGTTTATTATTTTTTAATGGAGATAAATCGTTGTGTACTTAAAGAAAGAATTCACTATCCCAATTTTATGACATAAGGTTTTTTGTCAAATACTTATCATTTCCATAAAGTTGAAATTGTGATCTTTTGAACAATAACACCTTGTTTTTGTATACGTTCAGAAGGGTTTGTCACAAGAATTCTAGTTGAGTCGTAAGTGATTTTGAAAAATGATATTTGAACGGGAGCTGAAACAATGTTTGTTTAACCTATAAATATTTTTGGAATAAAATATTTGTTTAAGTCGTTTGAAGAATAATACATATATGTGGTTTGCAAATTAAGTCTGCCTAGTGATCATTTCTGTAATAAAGAAGAAATCGATATAAAAATACTAAGTAATTTTTTTCTCCATTTGATCTTTTACATACATGTTCTCCACTTGTTTATCTAACTATAGAGAAGGTAAAACCTAAAACTAACCTTGCAAAAATATTTTTCTACATTGTTTATATATTCTCACACACTTCTTTCACCCCAAATAACAAAATTTAGAAACATTTAAAAAGTCAAATCAGAAATCCAAACCTCAACAAACACCTCTTTGATCTTAGGAGGATCATATGACATGTTATTATTGACAAAATTTGTCAAAAAACATTACCACCAAAGTGGAGAAACTGTACTCATTAACCGTTATCATGAAAGTTTACAAAAATGTTTTATGTTACCCCAATTAGTCTTTACACAAATGATTGATTATGCAATTTACCATCTTGTTTTCTAACTCCTCTTAAAAGGGTTGCATTAAATATGTTTACTTAATTACTAACTATTTATTATTCATTTTTCACTAAAATGTAGGAAACTTTTGCAACGTACTCTGTACAAATTTAAACACAATTAATTATATTATTTATGCATTGATTAAAGAGTAATAGTTACTTAGTATTTTTTTTATAGCATAAATAAATATATTTTTAATTATTCTCATATTACAATTATTAACAAAACATAATTAAATTTAAAGATTATTTTTTTAAAATTGCAAGAGAATTCAAACTTATTTATATTTGTGTACACCAAGTAAATACACCTAATTTTCATGTATAATTAACGCCTCGAAGAATATGATGGATTGATTTAATGAATTATTTTTTTGTGAAAAGGTTGTTTTGTCAGATATGTTTTGAAAACTATTTGTGTATATTTTAGAATATATTTTAATATACGAGTAAAGACAACATAGTAAACTAGAGAAAATTCAATTTCTTCGTACAATTTTTTAACAATAAAGGTAATACTATTTGGTATTGCTTTGTGTATTTGCATCCATACAAACAATGCATTGGTTACTTGGAACAACAACATAGACCATCATTGCATATTCCTTTTGTATAACCTAAATTTCGCTAATTGTTAACACAGTCAAGAAAATCAATGCATCGTGTTTGACAAACTGGTTTCCTGCTAACACCTGTATTTTTATCAATACTTATAATTAGAAAGAATAAATTCAAATCAAATTCAAAAAATTGTGCAAATAAGTTCCAGTTTTGAAAGCTATTTTTATTCATAGGAGATGAAAATACAAAAATAAACATGATTGCAAAGATAAGTTTCAGAGAAATCAATGAGAAAAGTGAACAAGCTATTTTTCTAGCTTTGAAAACCTATGCATTTCATTGTGGTGTGGGATTCAAACTTTGCATAATATACCTCTATTACATGTTTATTAATTAAGTATATAATATATTTATTAAATGTAATATTAGAAATTATTTTCTATAATTTATTTACTATATATGTATATATAATATATAATATTAAAAAAAGTTATACGTAAAACCATAAATATTTTCAAAATGAATTAAAAATTAATATTATTTTAAGGCTATACCACTTGATTTATTTTAAGATAATATTTTTTATAATTTATTAATGAAGATAAAAGTATATATATATATATATATATATATATAATTATTATGAAAAACTACCAAATTAGTATAGTTGAAAATAACAAAATAACCGACAATAAAATTATTAATAGTAATTATTGTTTGTTATTTTTTAATGGAGATAAACCGTCTTTCAATTGTGTACTTATGAAAGAATTCACTTATGAAAGAATTCACTATCTCAATTTGATGACATAAGTTTTTTGTCAAATACCTATCATCTCCATAAAGTTGAAATTGTGATCTTTTGAACAATAACACCTTGTATACGTCGAGAAGGGTTTGTCAAAAGAATTCTAGTTGAGTCGTAAGCAATTTTGAAAAATGATATTTGATCGGGAGATGAAAGAATGTTTATTTAACCCATAAATATCTTTGGAATAAAATATTTGTTTAAGTCAAAAGTGGCCTCGAGAATAATACATATATGCGGTTCGCAAATTAAGTCTGCTTAGTGATCGTTTACTGGGTGGTCAAGAACTAACCGTAATCTGTAATAAAGAAGAAACTGGTATAAAAATACTAAGTATCTTTTTTTCTCCATTTGATCTTTTACATGCATGTTATCTACTTGTTTATCTAACCATACAGAAGGTAAAACCTAAAACTAACCTTGCAAAAATGTTTTTCTACATTGTTTATATATTCTCACACACTTCTTTCACCCCATATAACAAAATTTAGAAACATTTAAAAAGTCAAATCAGAAATCCAAACCTCAACAAACACCTATTTGATCTTAGGAGGATCATACGACATATTATTATTGACAAAATTTGTGAAAGAACATTACCACCAAAGTGGAAAAACTGTACTCATTAACCATTATCATGGAAGTTTACGTAAATGTTTTATGTTACCCCAATTAGTCTTTACACAAATGATTGATTATGCAATTTACCATCTTGTTTTCTAACTCCTCTTAAAAGGGTTGCATTAAATATGTTTACTTAATTACTAACTATTTATTATTCATTTTTCACTAAAATGTAGGAAACTTTTGCAACGTACTCTGTACAAATTTAAACACAATTAATTATATTATTTATGCATTGATTAAAGAGTAATAGTTACTTAGTATTTTTTTTATAGCATAAATAAATATATTTTTAATTATTCTCATATTACAATTATTAACAAAACATAATTAAATTTAAAGATTATTTTTTTAAAATTGCAAGAGAATTCAAACTTATTTATATTTGTGGGCACCAAGTAAATACACATAATTTTCTTGTACAATAAAGGCCTTGGAGAATATGATGGATTAATTTAATGAATTAATTTGTTTTGAAAAGGTTGTTTGGTTAGAGGTGTTTTGGAAACTATTTGTTTATATTTTAGTGTAACACCCCATTTAAATAATAACTTTAATTTAAATGAAATGCCACCAAATAGAAATTTAGAGACAAATCCTGGAGTATAAACGCTACTCCCACAATATCTTGAAAATACTAAGAGAGACCAAAGCACACCACGATGCCAGATACAAATGAAAACCAAAGACTTAACAATAGATGATAGAGTATTAAAGAATAAAGCAATACTTGGGCCATAGCACTAAAGAAAAGCCCAATTAAAACATGAAGTAGCCCGGGTAGACTATGCAGCAGAATCATATCTTCCCTGTTGGCCACGGGTGTTCCTCGCATATGCTCATATCAACAAGTTGATGATCATCGCAAAAGAGAAATACCACACCAGACAAACATACGACAAACAGAAAGGTAAGCTAGAGCCAAAAATAGTTTTATCATGCAACCAGATACACTTTCACGGTCGATTATACATACATCACTAATAATGTTGTCGTTGACGCGATCAAATTAATACTACTAAGCTATAACAACTTCAGTATTGTTAAGAAAGTAGTCAACAAAATAGAAAGGGTAAAGTAACCCAAAGTCGTCTCCCAACGAACACAGAATTGATTTTTAACAAATTAGTTTTAATAAAACTATACAAAAGAGTTAGTCAAATAAAATAATAAATATATGAGAGAAAAGATAAAAAGATAAAATAGAAAAGATAAAAAGAGATAAAAACAATAGTAAAGAAAATATATTGATTCCATTGCTTTTTCAAAATAGATTCATCATCAGTTATCTAAAGATTATTGCTCAATTAATTATTGTTATAGATTTACAAATTAATCAATGTAAAGTCTCAATTAATTTGTTGGCGTTTTCACTTTTAACCAAAGTACAGTCTCAATTAAAAATGAGAACTTTTAGATTATCCATAGTAAATTCAACCAAAGTACAGTCTCAATCAAATTTACTATGCCTAATCATGTTTATTCTTTTATCTCCTCACCAAATAAAAAACCTTAATTAATCAAAGTAAAGTCTCAATTAATTGTAGTTAGACTAAATACCTTTAACCAAAGTAAAGTCTCAATTATTGGTAAAAACTCATTTAATCATATGAAAGTTTCTAAATAAAATCAAAGTAAAGTCTCAATTCAATTTAAAAACCCTTGGACTCATATGACCAACATGCATATAGATTTAAAATCATTACTTCTTATGTGATTTAAAGATAAAAGACATAGATGAATGAAAACATCAACAATAATAAAAAGAACAAAGAAATTAATTGATCTAACCTCAGAATCCAATTAAGAAATTACAATGGAATCAATCCAAGAAGTTTAGAACTCCATGAATGCAAAATAAAGAGAGAAGAAGAACTGAGAGAGAAAGGAAACGAAATTAGGCCCCCCTTAAGGGTTCCTGAACTCCGAAGTATTGAGCTTGTTCCCTTCTGCTTCCCCCTTGGTCTCTTTATATAGGACTTCGACTGGACTTGGGCTTTATCTGTTCGGTTGCTAAAATATTTTTATCTTTATTTAATTAATTAGCAACTTAATTTCTGTCAAATTTTCAATTCTGCCCTCCTTGTTTAACCATTTTTGCTGGCTCACAGCGCAAATGAAGTGTTGTGTGGAGGGTTGAAGGCGTGAAGGTGGAGCTACACGTTGTGTGCTCACTACAGTGATGGAACTTAGGTGGTTGTTGTGCCCTCCGTGCAGGTTTGCGCTTTCAGATCTGTGGAGGTTCGTTCATGGTGCAGTTGCAGATCTATGGTGCTGCTGGTTCGCTCATGACGGTGCATGACTGCGTCTTGCTGCAATGGAGTGAGATGGTGGCTGGTGCGCGAGGAAGCTTCGTCGTGGTGAGTGGTTTCCATGGCTGAAATGGTGTAGAAATGCTGATGTTGTGTGTGTCAATGGTGGACGACGTGGTGGAGCACTGCGGTGCGGACGGTGGTGGGATGCTTCGAACAGGCGCAGGTGCGTGAAGGATGCGCATCCATGGTTGACGATGACTGAACGATGGAGTTCTCGTGGTGTAGTGTAGGGACGGTGGTGGCGGAGCAGTTGGTGCCATGATGGTCGTAAGTGTTGGCTGCTAAGGTTTGAGGGAAGAAGATGATGATGACGTGGTACTATTTTATTGGTTCACATGCATGTGCAAGGATTATGGCCACGTGGCTTCTTCTGGTTGGTCAACTCAATTAGTGGAGGATTGCCACATGGCACCATTTTAGTGAATGGAGTTTAAGTGGTAGGAGAGGTGCAACTTAGTAAAAACTGGGGATGCAGAATTGGTTTTTGGAGAAGGGAGTGTATAAGTAAAAACTAGGGTGCATAAGTGATTTTTCCAGAACTTTTTAATTTCAGCCTTATTTAAAGGTGTTATGTAACTTCAATCAATTTATTTTCCCACCTTGAATGAGCTTAATCTTAACTTCAGCTGCATCAACAAACGTTAAAATATCCAAAAATAATTTATGCAGCTAAAAATCACTTTTTAAGACATTTTTATCACACAAGGTCAAATAGCCTAATTATCATAACTGTCAATTAAATAACTCTTTAAGCATACAAATTCAATTAAATACCAGAATTAAACATTGAATGAGGGCAAAAATACACACTCATCAATCACCCAAGCATGTTATGACCTTCCACCCATACACTAAGACTCGACACGACTCATTTGGATACGTATAATTTAGTCGGATTCAGCGGATGCTTGCACTTGTGGTGGATTTCTCTGCTCACTCCCGAGCTAAGTGGTACAAGTGTTACAATGTCTCAATCCCCCATACACAAGGTTAGTCCTTAATGAGTTTCGGGCCTCCTACTACTCTCATCACAAGAGTGAGTCCGCTCTATGTGAGACTAATTGACTCCTTAGAGCGTCAGGATGCAACCTTACCTTGAATCCTTACCAAATTATATAGATGGGGCACCACAATGAACTCCCACTACATGGGTCATGGAATTACGTCTCGACCACTGAAGCACAACCCTAAAATCCCACCTAGAGATTTCAAGGAATTATGTACTGACCACATACCAATCATATTCAAACAATCAAGTAATATTTATCGTGCATATACATCTCATGTCAACCTTTATAACCAACCTCTTTTATATTCCAGGTCAAACCTACACCAACTCATCATCCTCCATCCATGAATATAGAATTTTATCTCATATCAATACCATGTCACTTTCATAACCAACCATTTCATGTTCATTACATGCCAAGAATTATCCAAGTTCATCATTCATAACTCATACACCCTCCCACTCATGCATATTCATTCAACTCATGCCATTATATAATAATCCAATCAAATACATGCCAAGCATCCAAGAACAGAGAAAATATCAAACCAGGACGCACTCTCGCCCAACTCTTCGCTCAGGCTGAAGGGCCTCGCTCAAGCGAGAGGGTCTCTCACTCAAGCGAGCTCCTTTCGCCTAGGCGAGAGCTCGACAAACAGGAACAGTGGCCTCTGTGCATTCTCGCTTAGGCGAGACTCCCCTCGCCTAAGCGAGACGCTCGCTCGCTCAAAATTGAGTTCGTCGCCTGAGTGACCACTCGTGTGAAAAGGCTTGGGCGAGTCTCTGCTCATCTCGCCTAGGCGAGGCAAGCTCGCTTGGGCGAGATTATCAGCCCACGACTGTTCGCAACTGCATCAGCCACATACAAATGCTAAACAAAATAACCTGACAATCCAGGCATCCACAACAGTGCACAACCCAAGAATCATGAATCCAAGAATAGTACAAACCACAATCACACCAGACAAAAGGGTTCTAGCTTCCCTTACCTGGAAATAGCTAGCAGATAACCCCGACCCCCAAGCTAGTGAATACGACAGACCTCGAAGCAGATTCGCGAACTGGAAATATGGCAGAACAAATTCAAATCGGGTTACTAAGGTGAACCCTAGCTAGAATCACGACAATAGAGTCAGAAATAAGGAAAGTGTGGTTAGCGAATCAACTTACGTAAGGGAAGAACGGAGTCGAACTAACTTAAATGGGATGGAGGAGCAAACCCTAGAAGAGCTCTTTTGGAAAGATTGAGAGAGACGGTTGTGTTTCTGTGAAATGAGTGAAAGTGAGAGTGTTAGGGCATATTAGGTTTGGACTCCCTTTGGGCCAGCCCTAGGTCCAAACGATTTGGGGTAGCCCTTTAGAATTTAGGGCAAAGTAGAAATCGGGCCTAATATTTAGAATATACTTTAATATACCAATAAAGACAACATAGTAAACTGGAGAAAATTTAATTTCCTCACACAATTTTTTAACAATGAAGATAATATTATTTATTATTGCTTTGTGTATTAGCATTCATACAAAGAATGCATTGGTTACTTGGAACAACAACATAGACCATCATTGCATATCCCTCTTGTATTACCTAAATTTTGACAATTGTTAATATAGTCATAAAATTCAATGCATCTGTTTGGCAAACTGATTTGCTGCTAACACTTGCATTGTTATCGATACTTATAATTAGAAAGAATAAATTCAAATCAAATTCAAACTATTGTACAAATAAATTTCAGTTTTGAGAGCTATTTTTATTCATACCAGATGAAAATAGAATAATAAACATGATTGCAAAGATAAGTTTCAAAAAAATCAATGAGAGAAGTGAACGAGCTATTCTTCTAGCTTTGAAAACCTTTGGAACTTTTTGTGGTTTAGGATTCAACCTTTGCATTAATCTACTTCTATTTATAGTATTCATGTTTATTAATTAAGTATATTATATATTTATTAAATGTAATATTAGAAATTATTTTCTATAATTTATTTACTATATATGTATATATAATATATAATATTAAAAAAAGCTATATGCATACCATAAATAATTTCAAAATTAATATTATAAACAATACTTTCTAAAATAAGTACCAACATAGAATATCATAAACATTAGAAAATTAATATTAGCAATTATTTTCTATAATTGATTTAGGGATATAAAAGTGTATATAATTATTCTTTTAAAAGAACTTCCTAATTTAATATGACTACTTTAAAATAACAAGATAATTGTGATTAATATTTTCAAACCTAGATCATTTTAAGGTAATTTTAAATGAATAAAAATTTGAATGTATATAAATCAAATGAAACGTCTATTTTCTAATTGATATAGAATTCTTTTTTCTAAAGAACTACCAACGTTGTAACGTCCCAATTTAGTAGAATAATTCTAATTTATAGAATGCCTCATGTTTATAGTATAAAATAGAGCACCGACATAAAGTATATTAGAATTAACCTTTTACAGTTATCCCAAATTATACTGGAATGGAAGCCCAAAGACACAACACAATGCCATGAAAAGAATCTAAATACAGATTAGATTAAACTGGAAATTTGCTTAAAGAGCAAGAAACTACAAAATAACATTACACAAGAAGAAATGCTCAACAATGAGCAATAAAGGACCTAGGAAGCCTAACTACATCGCAGCCTCCCCACCAACATCACGATCACCAAGAGTTTCCACATCTGCTCACACCAAGGATTTGGTGATCATCGCAAAAGGAAAAAGCCAAAGAAGAGAACAAACACAAAGAAAAAGGGTAAGCTAGAGTAAAATATTTAACATGTTATTGAGCAAGCATATTATAAAACAGGTTATAGACAAGCAAAGCAGTAAGCACCCAAAACATATGAAAGCAAACAATTAAAGGACTCCCTAACTCAATATCCGGATCATACTCTTGATATAGAATTCTAAAGGAAGTATGCGCCTGTGCTGGCTTCTAAACTCTGCAGAGTCTAGACGAAAGAGGTTATCACCCAACCACACACATGGTTAATCCTCTAATGTCTTGGGCCCAATATGTCCCAAGACTAGGACCTCCTGCCACTCTCACCACATAAATTATTCTACTCTATGTGAGCGTGAATAATTTTTAGAGTTCATGATACCTTCCTTTATCTAGACATCTCCTATATCAAGGTATACACTAACCACCATCACCAAGAGTTTCCCTTGAAACTCTTTTACCAACAATTTCCACATGCCATCTCAATCATTCAAGTCTCATGCCAATCCACCACCAATCAAACAAGTCATGTTTTCCATTTCATACTCAATATAACAAGATTTCATTTAATCTCATACTTTATAAATGCATACCAAGACATACATATATCACAAAATAGTATTTATCCCAAATAAATGAGTACCAACATTTAAGTACCTGCAATTCCGTACAATCAAGCAAAACACACAACCATAATTCTTATACCAAAATTCCTAAGAAAATTTATTATCACAAAACCAAAATTGTTGCAGTAATGCGTGACACATTTCTCAAGCTACAAACATCTAATCGATGATCCAACCGGTCAAACCATAAAATAGCATGTTATTAACCAAATGTCAAACTTTGAGCTCAATCCAACGGTTAATGAGTCGGGAAAGTCAATTTTACTAAAACTGCCCATATCAGAAAAATATACAGTCGCCCAGCAAGCCAAAGAACTCGCCCAGCGACTGTGCGATGCATCAGAATACGAGAAAAGATGTCAAACATCACAGTTTCATGAATATTTGAACCCCTAACTTAGAAAGATACCAAAACTAACGTTTTCCAATCATTTAAGCATAAAACAAAAAATAAAACAAACCACATATTTCAAAAATGCGAAGAAGAACCTAGCTTCCCTTACCTTCTTAGATGCTAGCCAACGCCACCAGGTACGAAACCAAGGGGTACCACAGCTCTAAGAATTCAAACAGCGAGCTGGAAATGTGAACAACAGAACAAAACGAACGTAAAAGGTTAAACCCTAACCAGAACAATATACCCAAATGGTAAAAACGTGAAGAAAGGACCAAGGAGCTTCAAAGTTCGACTTACTTGGAGATATAATGCTCTCAGCTACCTTAGAGAGGAGTGAATCTTTGTGCCCTAGCAGAACTCTTACTGGAGGAAAGAAAAGGGAAGGGAGAATCTGATTTCTGCAAATGAGACAAAATGAATGGGGGTTAGGGGCTGGAAAGGGGTATTGGTCCCCTTACTGGGCTGGCCTTAGGCCCACAACAGACTAGGCCCAAACACCTATAAAGCTGAAAGGAAAAAGGGGTTTACAATCTCCCTAACAACAAAAATTTTTCGTCCTCAAAAAATAAGACTTACCAGAAAAGATGTGGATATGACTTCCTCATGTCCTCCTCTAGCTCCCAAGTAGAGTCACCTGTCCTCCGGTCCCAACTGACCTTAACAAGACTAGTGGCTCTCCCCTTCTGTTCCCTAACTTGACAATCTACTATAGCCACTGGTTGTACCTCCCCACTAAGATCCTCCCTGACTTGCATATCTTCAGCCTCTAACACATGTGATGGGTCAAACACATACTTTCGTAGTTGGGAAACATGGAAAACTGGGCAGAGATTAGCCAACTGGGGTGGCAATGCAATCTCATAAGCCACAAGTCCTATCCTCCTCAAGATCTCATATGGACCCAAGAATTTAGGAGAAAGCTTCTTTGCGCGGATAGCCCTTCCCAAACAAGTGGTTCGGGTCACCCTTAAGAAAACATGATCCCTAGTTGCAACTCTAAGAGTATCCTCCGTCGATCTGCATAAGCTTTCTGCATACTCTGATATGCTTGCAACCTATCTCTCACCAACTGCACCTTCTCCATGGTTTGTTGCAACAGCTTAAGTCCAACCAAAACTGATTCACCGTCCTGATACCAACACAAGGGAGTCTTACACCTCCTCCCGTACAAAGTCTCATAACGCGCAATCCCGATACTCACCTGGTAATTATTGTTATAGGTAAACTCCAGCAGTGGTAACACTTCATCCCAACGACCCAGATGATCCAAGATGTACGTCCTCAACAAGTTCTCCAAGGACTAAATCACCCTCTCTGATTGCCCATCTATTTGAGGATGATAAGCAGCAGAACTCATCCTCAACCTGCTTCCCAAAGCATCCTACAGTGTCTGCCAGAACCTAGAAGTAAATCAGGGGTCTCTGTCAGACACTATGCTACTGGGTACACCATGTAGTCTCACTATCTCCTTGATGTAGAGTTGAGCCAAGTTGGCCATAGACATCTTGAGATTCACTTCCAAGAAATGGGCACTCTTGGTTAACCTGTCTACCACAACCCATATAACATCATGACCTCTCACGGTTCGTGGCAAATGGATACCAAAATCCATAGCTATGCTATCCCACTTCCACACCGAAATAACCAATGGTTGGAGCATCCCACTAGGTCTCTGATGCTCCACCATCGCCTTTTGGCAAGTCAAACAAGCAGATAGAAACTAGGCAATGTCCTTCTTCATACCTTGCCACCAGAAGGTTTCCTTGAGATCTTGGTACATCTTAGTCATGCCAGGGTGCAAACTAAGACGACTCTTCTGCCCTTCCTTAAGAATCAACCTTCTCACCTCAGCATCATCAGACACACAAATTCGGCCTCTGAATCTCAACACGCCATTATCACCCAAGGCAAACTCATTAGCCTGATCTGATCTAAGCAGCTCTTTCACCTTCTGTAAACTATCATCCGTTGCTTGCCTCTCCTTAATCAAGTTCAGGAAGTCACTAGATATAGTTAATGCGCTACATCTAATGAACTTTGGATTCAACTCAACTTGAAGCTTGAAGGATCCTTTATGTCCCACCAACCAATTTGTATCTGATATACTGACTCACTTTTCATATGCTCTCTATTTCATCTTGTAGGTTTTTTTTTACCAAGATCTCATATAAACTCAGGTCTCGAACTAAAACATGTTAGTTGTCAATTCACACCACCTTATTCCATCCTTGAAGTTCAACCGACTTAATCACATGCGATACTTGGCCTACTACCAAACATCAATACCCTTGGTCACCTTTATTCATAGCTATCCACATACATCATGCTTCCTTTACTAATTTGGGCCACTGGATAACAAAGCCCATAACAATGCTACCCCACTTCTAAATTCCAACTGTCGCGGCCCCCAAACTCATTCTAGCACCCATCTTCATTTCTAATCCACTAACTTGTAGTTGTCTCTCCCTCGTGTCCTTAGAACCACATCTTTTCTTAACTTGAAATCACGAGTTTAACCAGTACGTAGCAATCTTTTGATACATCTCAACTAGGATTGTCCGATTAGCCCATTTTCCTAACCTTTTTGAGAAACTCACTAGTTCTAGTCAGGTGACTAGACCAATGAAATCTCCTCACATCTTCTCTTCCCAACTCTAACACTTAAACTTCTCCACTAACTCTTACCCTTACATCGTCAAGCCAATATCTTGAATTCACTTCTCTAGCGTAGCATCTACTTTTACTTCCTCATTTTTAGGTTGGCACCTTAACTTGAAACCATAACTCAACCATTTTCTATTTCTCTTTTCCAACTTCCTATGTGTAACTCCACACTTCCAACTCTGAATGTTCATTCAACACTTTTAACTGATACTCATAAGAACGACACATTTGTTGTTTCTAAAGAACTGTTTATCGCGCGACCAATAGGTCATCAGTAAGATAGTTCTTTTCACGTACCTCTTACCATTCATAAGCATCGCTTGCCACCATTTCGTTGCGCTACTTTGATCCATACACAAAGTCACTTATTTGTTTACTTAAAATGATTATCCTTTCCTGTCTGCCATGAAAAGAAAGCAATCATCATTGAGAAACCTTCGTCAAAAACTCTATAGAACTTGCAAAACTCTTTAAAAGTATCCTTTTTATACCCTTAGCATTCCTTTTTCTCAACATCGTATCCACCCTTTTTAAAACAGTATGCCCTACTAGTCATTCCAACCTTAGTCAATACTCTTCTTGAATGGTTTGACACACCACAACTTCTCTTTAAGGATCCGCCAAACTTGCATGATCGGGTTACTAAGGTGAACCCTAGCTAGAATCACGACAATAGAGTCAGAAATAAGGAAAGTATGGTTAGCGAATCAACTTACGTGAGGGAAGAACGGAGTCGAACTAACTTGAATGGGATGGAGGAGCAAACCCTAGAAGAGCTCTTTTGGAAAGATTGAGAGAGACGGTTGTGTTTCTGTGAAATGAGTGAAAGTGAGAGTGTTAGGGCATATTAGGTTTGGACTCCCTTTGGGCCAGCCCTAGGTCCAAACGATTTGGGGTAGCCCTTTAGAATTTAGGGCAAAGTAGAAATCGGGCCTAATATTTAGAATATACTTTAATATACCAATAAAGACAACATAGTAAACTGGAGAAAATTTAATTTCCTCACACAATTTTTTAACAATGAAGATAATATTATTTATTATTGCTTTGTGTATTAGCATTCATACAAAGAATGCATTGGTTACTTGGAACAACAACATAGACCATCATTGCATATCCCTCTTGTATTACCTAAATTTTGACAATTGTTAATATAGTCATAAAATTCAATGCATCTGTTTGGCAAACTGATTTGCTGCTAACACTTGCATTGTTATCGATACTTATAATTAGAAAGAATAAATTCAAATCAAATTCAAACTATTGTACAAATAAATTTCAGTTTTGAGAGCTATTTTTATTCATACCAGATGAAAATAGAATAATAAACATGATTGCAAAGATAAGTTTCAAAAAAATCAATGAGAGAAGTGAACGAGCTATTCTTCTAGCTTTGAAAACCTTTGGAACTTTTTGTGGTTTAGGATTCAACCTTTGCATTAATCTACTTCTATTTATAGTATTCATGTTTATTAATTAAGTATATTATATATTTATTAAATGTAATATTAGAAATTATTTTCTATAATTTATTTACTATATATGTATATATAATATATAATATTAAAAAAAGCTATATGCATACCATAAATAATTTCAAAATTAATATTATAAACAATACTTTCTAAAATAAGTACCAACATAGAATATCATAAACATTAGAAAATTAATATTAGCAATTATTTTCTATAATTGATTTAGGGATATAAAAGTGTATATAACTATTCTTTTAAAAGAACTTCCTAATTTAATATGACTACTTTAAAATAACAAGATAATTGTGATTAATATTTTCAAACCTAGATCATTTTAAGGTAATTTTAAATGAATAAAAATTTGAATATAAATCAAATGAAACGTCTATTTTCTAATTGATATAGAATTGTTTTTTCTAAAGAACTAGCAACGTTGTAACGTCCCAATTTAGTAGAATAATTCTAATTTATAGAATGCCTCATGTTTATAGTATAAAATAGAGCACCGACATAAAGTATATTAGAATTAACCTTTTACAATTATCCCAAATTATACTGGAATGGAAGCCCAAAGACACAACACAATGCCATGAAAAGAATCTAAATACAGATTAGATTAAACTGGAAATTTGCTCAAAGAGCAAGAAACTACAAAATAACATTACACAAGAAGAAATGCTCAACAATGAGCAATAAAGGACCTAGGAAGCCTAACTACATCACAGCCTCCTCGCCAACATCACGATCACCAAGAGTCTCCACATCTGCTCACACCAAGGATTTGGTGATCATCGCAAAAGGAAAAAGCCAAAGAAGAGAACAGACACAAAGAGAAAGGGTAAGCTAGAGTAAAATATTTAACATGTTATTGAGCAAGCATATTATAAAACAAGATATAGACAAGCAAAGCAGTAAGCACCCAAAACATGTGAAAGAAAACAATTAAAGGACTCTCTAACTCAATATCCGGATCATACTCTTGATATAGAATTCAAAAGGAAGTATGCGCCTGTGCTGGCTTCTACACTCTGCAGAGTCTAGACGCAAGGGGTTATTACGCCACCATACACAAAGAGGGCCATTGGTGATCAAGGGAGAATTTTTAAAGTTCTAAGCAAAGGAGACCAGGTTAGGGGAGCTTTATGCGTTAACTTTAATTTTAATTTGATTGGCATGCTAAATAGGGTAATTTCATGCGTCAATTAATTTAATTTTGATTGATATGCTAAATTTGGTATGATTTTTTATGAATTGTTATATTCCATTTTTAAAGTTGGTGATTCTGGGAAATTTCCAGAATTAGTCTGGTTTGTGGTGAACTGCTGCTAGACTATCTTTTCCTTGTTAGGCCATTTAGGGTTCTTGCAGAGGAACCACTTGCCAAGTATAAAATAAAATAGACAAATTGACCACGGTTGACCAATCCTTACCCAGAGTTGACTGATTGACCAGTGTTGGCTCGTTTACTGTGCAATGAGAGGCTGCCACGTGTCAGAGCAGTCTCTCTCAACCCAGAATTTTCTTTCCGTAATTAGGGTTTGGCCGCTGTGAGGGTTGCCGTAAGGGGTGTGAGGGTTGCCGTAAGGGGCGTTTCGCAAGTGTTTTCCGAAGTTTGCAGGATGTTAATGGTAGATCTGTGATGCTAAGTTTAGCTGCGGTGATGCTTCACTGTCCTCGACTTATGCAGGTCACGAGTTCGAATATGGAGGATCGGTGGAGGCGATGGAGTCGTAGAAGAAGGAGGCGATGGAGGCGCGAGGAAGAAGAAGGTGTGGCAGCCAT
>Ga0214542_1008808_pt1 | contig 16260 bp, 5 predicted proteins | sample CNSS1metaG_FD_160096 | JGI IMG/M metagenome (GOLD analysis project Ga0214542, IMG submission 160096) | Root nodule microbial communities from cowpea collected in UCLA plant growth center, Los Angeles, California, USA - CNSS1 | ecosystem: Host-associated > Plants > Roots > Nodule | place: USA... | reverse complement strand
AAAATCAAAGTCTAATGTTTTGTGTAGAATTTAAAGTTAATTTAAAATATTTATAGAAATATTTAATAAAAATATTAATTTTAGTAAGAATATCACCATAAAATTTATAAAAAAGTAAATTTAGTGTCAATTTAAGGAAGGACAATATTACTTCATTTTTACAAGAATTGAGACTAAATTGAAACTAAAAACAAATATAGAAACCAAATTGAGTCACTTTGACACGTGACACAATTATGAAGTGACATGTGTCAAAATAAAAATAAATAAAAAAATATTTAAAAATATTGAAAAAACAAAAAAACTAGAAATTGACACATTGATTTTAACTCCATCTGGTAAGTTAACGGTAAGGACCAAATCGAGTCATTCTTAGAACAATGAGAACCAAATTGAAACAACAAAAAATTTGAGAATCAAATTATATAACAAATAAAAAAACAAAAGACTAATTTAACTTTTAGTAAAGTAGCATGTGTAAAGGTGAAGTAGTTCTCAGAGTATACGACTTACGAGTAAATTTTTATGAAAGTGAACTCACTCCCATTAGTAACTACTTCTGTGGTGGAAACTTTTTTTAGTAATATATTAACTTAAGTGGTATTTAACATAAAAAAAAATTTTGATGAAACTTTTGCAAAAGTGGGTTAACTTTGATTATCATATATATACAAAATTTAAATTTTAAAACATTTGGAATAAAAATTATAGAATAACTTGAATTTATTTATAATAATTTTGTAAATAATACAAACATGACAGTGGCATTTTCTTTACAACCCACTTGAAATTAGTTAGAAATAAAATATCTCACCAAAGTCAAAACTTAAGTATCATAGTCATTAATTAATTAATGTAGAATGAACAATTATACAAAAATATCTCATACTAAAAAACTATTAGAAAATAAAATAATTGTTGGAAAATATCAAACGCAATAAAAGCTTAAAATCATAACAAAATGTTTGAACATGTACTTTTCTTTCCCGGTTTTGGCAGCTTCTGAATTTATTAATTCCAATTCATAAAGATCATAAACTAAATAAATTTTACTCGCCAAATAAACTAAATAATTATTTTCAAAACTATATATTATATTAATTTTAAAATAAACTTATAATTATTTATTAAATTAAGAATAAATATGTTGAATTATTTTAATTTTTTCTTTTATCCACGTACCATAATAAACAATTTCTACCTAAATGCTAAAATATTTTAGTATAAAAATATACAAGGTAGTCCCGAATTCTTTAAAATAAATAGTTGCTATTCACCAAAAAAAATATTATTTCTTAAGCAAATTTTATTCTACTGTTAAACACTTTCTATTCTCAAAGTATCGTAAAAAAGAAAATATAATACGGCAAAATTGTAATTAAAATTAAAAGAAGATTTATGTAAAGAAAATCTTTAGCTGAAAGCTCGAGTTCAGTATCAGAAATTAAAATTGTAATCTATCTCGAACTCATGATTTTACTTGTCCACAATTTCTATAAAATGGAGGTTGAAGTTGTATGATTTGAATACAACTTACACCAAATTGTGTAATTTATTTTAAATTTGTCTGTTTTGGTAATTTAAATATAAAATTATACTATCTTAGTAAAAAAAAACAATAAAAGAGAGAGGAAAGCAGGATTATGACAACGATGAGAAAACAATATTGTAAAACTGAAATGAGAAGAGTAAAACTTGATGTTAAATCAACGGTTTAATTAGTCGGATGATACTTATTTATATTCATATATTTTAGTTTAATGTTTATTTTTAAAAAAGTGTCAATTGAGTTTCAATATTTAAAAAATTATTTCAATTAAGTTTTTTTTAACAAAAAATATTAACGCCGTTAAATTTACTCATGACTTTTATTACTAAATTTTAATATAAATATAAATATTTAATTCTGTTAGTTATTTTAAATATCAATATTATTGATGACGTCAATAATTTTTTGCTGAGAGGGACCTAAGACATTTTAAAACAAATTGAAATTCAATTGATATATTTTTAAAGATGAATACCAAATTAATACAGGTAGATATGATTCTCGTTAAATTAATATAGTATTTATATATTATTGTTTCTTTTAATAATTGATGTAGTGTGTGATAATTTTTATTTATATAAAAATTACTGTATATGCTATGTCAATTACTTTTAAAATAATTTTGTTTTAAAAATCAATATCGTCTAAAGTGTCTATTTATTGTGGTGGAAATTTTCTTTTGGGTTGTCTTTTTGTGATTGATTGTGATAGTGCAATCCTCAACGTAATGTCCACATGTCGGAATTTTCCAAAATTTTAGTTAAGTGTTTGCACTCTTTTGCTTAATTTGTCGTTTTCTCCTGAGAGCTCTTTAATGTTTTGCTATTTTAGCTTCTTCTGGGAGCATTTTTAAGTGCTGTCCTTATCTATATTTATTTTAAATATAAATTTTATTTTTTAATTAAAATAAATTTATATTTATATGATGAATGTTTAAAATGTGAGACTTCTAATATAAATTTTTAAATTGAAGATATTTTGTGTTCATGTTAATAACATAAAAATTAAAAAATAACATTTTAGAATTAATAATAATCTAAAAATAGTAAAACTTGATTAGTTTAATATTAAAAAAGCTTAATATTAATAGAATTAATTTTGTTCATTAATTTAAAATATACCATATTTTTAAAAATTGTTGTTTTAGAGTATTTAGACTTCACTTCTCTCTTTCTCACTCATTGTTTGTCTGATCGAAGATCTGAGATCATAAGACTGATTCTCGCAACGAATTTTTCAATTTGAATCAATCAGTTTCTTCAACCGTACAAGTTAAGTTTTTTCTCTTTCTCCATTGTCCAGTATGTTTTATCTTGCATGTGGATTTTTCATGCTTGCATGTGTTATTTGAATCATCAAGGAGCCTCTGTTCATCAATGATCATAACGATATGACATGACAATGATGTTTTTATATGTAGATAGAACATCCTTTGAAAATATAGGTGTTTTGGTTGTCTATAATCGTTTGATGTGTTCTCCAAGACAAGAGAGATTAATTATGCTCTTTTCTTGTTCGAATTATGAAATGGAATATGTATTGCAATGTTTGATTTGTTCAGAGTTTGAAATGAGTTGGTTTGACTAAAAAGTTGAGTTTATTTGAGTATGAAGAGATGTAATTAAATTGGTTTTGTTCCTTGGCATGCTATTCTAAGTGTAGTGCTAAATATTCAACTATTGGTTACTGGTTTTATGGTTTAATGTGTATTGGCATGTGATCAAATATGTGATTCATAACTTGCGCAATTAGTCTCATTGGTATCAAGTAGAAAATGTTTTGATTTTTTTTTGAGTACAAATAAGAGAAGGATACCAAATTGCATAATTGAACAAGTTAAAATGTCGTTTTCATGAAACATTTGATGTGGCACTGAGTGATGGCATGGTGAGCACTAGCTTAAAAATCCAAAGTCTGTGGTAAATTTCATGACAGAGCATTGGGCAATGGTTTCTGTTGCCGAGCGCACTCAAGTCAGTGAGCTCTAGTGGCCTTAATATTGAGCATTGATTTTCACTGTTAAGCGCTCTCAAGTCAAAGAGCTCCAGGGGTTGCCAATGTTGAGTGTCAGTTTGTGTCATTGAGCACTCCTTTGACAATGAATGTTTGCGCACACTGGCTTTGAGCGTGTCCTGGTACCGTTGAGTGCCAACTTGTATTGTGTTATGCTTTGATATTTTTCATCATCTATGTTTTTCTGATCTTCAAATTTATGATTTTCATGTGATTAATGGTGTGATCCAAGGTTGAAATGGTATAATTGATGGTGATGTGGGATTCCCAGGGAAGGAAATCCTATTTGATGTAATTAAGTATTGTGTGCATTGATGTAAGGACTCACTGTTGGAGGTTTATCTTAGTACTCTAATAACCATTCAAACTCATATAAAGTAGAATGAGTTATGTGGTGAGAGTGTCAATTGGTTCTAGTCTATGGGTTTTTCCTTGGCCTAAGATGCAAAGGGGGACTAACCTTGAGTGTGGTAAGGTGAAACTCATTGGTAATACCTCTGTAGAGTAGTAGAGGTCACCACAAGTGCAAAAACCACTAAGAATGATACAACAGTTCTTGTATGTAGATAATTGAGTTCAAAGTTGTCTTTGTGTGAGTGATTATATGATATTGTCTGAAGTGGTGTGTTTGAATTGTTGAATTGAAATTTTTATTGATTATATATATATATATATATATATATATATATATATATATATATATATATATATATATATATATATATATATATATAATCTCCTCTTTTGCAAATTAGCTTACATTTTTGTCTGTTTTGTTTGTCTCTTTCTTTCGTAATAATCACCTTATTGATATAAGTAGATAAAGATGCAGGTATAGAGACACCTAGTAAAGAATGAGGAGCCATAAGTTAGAGTAAGGAGATGCTTTAGGAGCATGAGTGGTTATGTTTGGTATAGGATTTTTGTTGGTTTAATATAATTATATAAATGTCATATTTCTTAAATGTTATCTTTTTAATATTTTCTACTATAAACTATTGATTTTGAATATTATTGTCAAATTATTATTTTATTAGTTTAATGCTACTAAACTAAGATTTTATACAATATATTTAAATTTTGAATAGGATAGACTTTGAATTGTTTTTATACTAATAAAAATTTAATTTTATCTTAATTTTATAAAATTAACTTAATATAATAAGTTTTGCTATTATTTATATAGTATTTATACAATGTAAATTAATCGTATTGATAGTTAATATAAAATCTCCAACAACTTTCAATATTTATTAATAATATATGGTATATTTTTTTAACTTAAAATGGATAACTTTAAATAAATAGCAATTTATTCAAATTGAGTACATTTATATTTCACATAATGTAGATATTATTTTTGAAAAAAAAAATACTTTATTGAAGATTAATAGTTAAAAATTTAAATATATATAATTCGAAATCTCAAATCAAATAAAAAAAGTAATATATAAGAAAGAAAAATTCATACTCATTATTTCTTTTCTGAAAATTTAAAATTAAAAGTGTTATCAGTCTATTATAATATATCGGAATATGAATTTTGTTTTTCTCATTCTTACGAAATCTTATTAAATCTCAAATTGAATCCCCTAATTAGAAGACCCAACCTTCATATCTATAAACTCTCGTTTATCTGATCACTACCTACACTTCTTTTGTATTGTCATACCCAAACAGATGAAGATGCATTTTTGTCGTTCATTAATTATCAGAAACAATGGAACTCATTTAGGAGACAATACTCATTTTTTTCCCCAAAATTTCTTATTTAAAAGCAAAGCTTGATAATCTTCAGATTCCTGAAAGAGTATGTCAAATTTCTAGTCATCCTTAAAAATATCAAAACTAAAAATTAATAATGTTAACTTTTTACATAGACAAGGCTAACTACAAAACTTACTTTGTCGGCATGACACATGACACATTATTAAGTTTAGGATAAAATCATTGTTACTAGACTATGAATTTTAATTTCCATATTTTAAAAAATTAACAAGAAAATGATAAATAATTTCAAAGACAAAAAAGAAAAATGAAGAGATGAATCATTAAATCCCAGCAGCAACAACTTGTGTTTGTTGGCACTACAATACTAGGTTACGAATTTCCCTATACTAAATTCTTACATCTACAACACTGATTCAGTTGTAGCCGAGGAGGCTAACAAACAATGGTGCAGATATTAACTACGTTGTCCATTATTTTAATTAACGTTCTTCTTAACATAATTGTCTCTGTTTCTCAATTACACTCCTGTTCACCAACTACAATGAAATTGTTCCAATTCAATTAAAGGTCTCAAATTTAAATATTAAAAAACGTTGCACCATTGATTGATCATGATAGGGATTACCCAATTCATAAAAGATTATTTTTTTATAAAAAAAATACATGTGGTATGTGTAATTTTTTTTGACTTATTAAAGTGAATAGAAAGGAAGTTAATTGGATCTTAATTATGAAGCAGTAGGAGGCCGGCGCAGAGCTAATTCATAGTTAGCACACCAAAACCATAGCCAAATACAAAATTCAGAATCGGAACTTCATCACTCACCACCACCTATCAAACCCTATCTCTCTCTCTTTCTCTCTGCATGTATGCGTAGGTTCTTAGTTATCACCACGAATATGTCGCCACAACTTTTTTTTATAATCTGATATATTAATCTTTTAAGAATTTTTTTATTTTTTTTATTTTTTTATTTTTTATATTCTAAATCTATTTAAAAAGTATTATCTCATATTATAAAAAAATCAAACTTTTGATATAAAGACTATACTATACTTTTTAAGTTTATAAGAAGGGAATTTTACTGAGAAGATACAACACCAATGAAACCTGAATCTAACCATATAAAATATTGACACCACTCTCAACCCAAAATTTTAAGATGATAAATTTATAGACCTTTATTTTTATATAATATTCTACTTTTTCATTTCTAACCAATGTAAAACTTAAACTCATATTTATATTCCTAACACATTGCTGATACATAATTTTGTATCTTAAAAGTATAGTTTAGGGTTATATACATAGATAATTTTTGGGTTATATTTGTGAAGATATATTAAATTTCTAAAAAAATATACTAGATTGTACTAATGTCCAAAGCTGTATAAGAGACAGGTGCAGCAGCAGCTGACACGTCATTATTAATCGAATAGAATAGGAAAGAATATACGAAATGTTATGATTGGCATAACAATCTAAATGGAGAGACAGCAGAGGATAACTAAGGTGTATCAGAAACACTTTTTCGATCTTCTGTGTAGCTGCTTGTGTTCTCTATAGAGGGCTACCTCTCATTTTACCATCTGTTCTCCATAATAATAAACTTTAGTTGTTACAATTACTTATATCAACTTTCTTTTTGTAATGAAAATTTGATATTTATTTGAAAAAGAGAAAAATCATCAACTTTACTTAGATTTCAATATATATATAATTATTTATTATTTTAACATAGTTGACATCAATAATAAATATGATTTTTCTTGTCAGAAATCTGATAATATAATTGCGATATACATTGATTGGTGATATAAGCTTACGTAAGTGTTCTCCTCTGTAATTTTGGATGTCACACTCATCTTACAACCAACACTGCAGCGTATAATGGGGTAGAATTTTCAGTTCAAAAGTAAAAGCTGTTAGACATTATTTAATATCACCGTCTACCTCAATAAATGTAATTGTCACAAATAATAATTAAAATTACTAAATTTTTGTAGAGTGATATTTGCAATTTATCAAATACAATAGCAAAAAAGTTATTTATAATTCACTTGGTAGGAAAAAAAATCACATAAATTTAAAGAAAAATGCAAACATTAATATTTATATTATCTAATTTAGTATAAAAGAATTGAATAACAAAAGAGAATTAATTTGATTCGTATGCAAAAATGTTAGAAGTAAGTTCATCTTCTTTTCTTTCATTCTATTTCCCACAATTTTTCAATTTAATTTAATTTAACCTTTTACTAAAATTTAAAACTTCTATGCAGATAGTTTTTTTTTCCTGTTTGAGTGATCTAGAAATACTTATGGAAGAATAAAATAACAAGTAATTCTTTTATTAACTTATGTATAAGTTAAACAGCTCATTTTTAAGATGTTAAATTAGAGGCTTTTGCAAATTAGTTTATACATAAAATAATTTTAACTTTAAGAATTCTATTTTTTTTCTCTTAAAAGTATTTACAAGAAAAAATATCCAAATACTTGGGTTTAATTGTACCCACAGGTGAGAAATGGGTGTGTATGTATTCACCCATATTGTTTTTCAAATAAACGGAGAAAATAAAATATTTTACTTGAGGGAAAATAATATTTAATGAATATATATATATATATATATATATATATATATATATATATATATATATATATATATATACAAAGAATTACATTATTACTTTTAGATTTTTTTAAAGCTTCCTTTTTTAGACAATGAAAAGAGAAGAAACCATTACAATAAAGGTTTAAATAGTCATTTGATTTTAGTTTTGGTCAAATTTTTTCACTTTGATTCTATTTTTGAAATTATTTTCAATTTAGTCATCCATTTCGTTAATTTCATTCAATTATATTATTCTTTTCTTTAACTCCGTTTAAATAATTAACAAACCACATTGGCCACTGTTCTTCTAATTATTTAGACGGAGTTAACAAAAGGGATCTAATTGAATGAAATTAATGAAAGATATAACCAAATTGAAAACAATTTTAAAAGTAACATCAAAGTGAAAAAATTTGATCAAAATTAAGACCAAATGATTATTTAAGCCTATAATAAATTATAAAAAACAAATTCTTTTCAAGAAAATATTTATTTTCCGTATAATGGATATTGCATTTTTCTATTCATTTTTATTATCGAAACCAACCATTCTCCCTCCTTTCTCTCTTTATTTCTTTATATGGAGAAAAAAATAATAATTAGGGAATGACTCACTAACATTATTTAAATTTGATTTTTTTCCTATTCATGGAAACTTTATTTTTCCTTGATAATACTTTCTTTTCTCTTTCTTTATTGCCCCACACAAAACCTCAAGGTGAATTCCAGAAGTCAAAGTTGACCCATGCAAAGTTGAAACTGAAAATAGAAGAATCATTGACTTCGTAAAATCTATACAAAGATTTCGCACAGTGAATTGTAGTTATATGCAGTCATGAGCTACCCTACCTTTACTCTTTCAAATTACACATGTTAAATATATATATATATATATATATATATATATATATATATATATATATGTCATTCCTAATGATAGCCCTAGGTTTAGAGAGACATCATAGGATGCATGTCCTCCTGCATACAATTATGAAACATAAATAGCTTTTTTACGATACGAAATAAATGTAACACAGGTACATTCCATTGTTTTTACAAATTTTTTAAATTTGAGTGATTTTTCAAATATAGATAAATTATATTTGTATGACATGATTTAAAATTAAGTTATATGGATTATATCTATTTATTTTTAAAATTTAAAATTAAATTATATTAAAAATTTGGAAAAAATAAATCCTAATATTATACCAAAATTTTTGAACAAAAAATATATTCACCCTTAAAAAAATAATTAAAATCATCTTTGACAATCGATGCATGTGACTTCTCCATTAATCCAAAAGTTTTATACAAGGTCCACGTAACTTTACTTTTAAGAACCTAAAGTGATGTTATGCTTATACGATTTTTTCACAATAAAAATATATTAAAATTTAAAACTCAAGCATTTTGATAATTTACGTATAAAATTAAATCATTATTGTAAAAAAACAAAAACCTGCACAATGTTAAAACTATTTTTTTAAGAGTAGTATGATGTGAAAAGTGTCGTGGAAGTCAACGTCAGTAGAGCTTATTCTAATATATGTTAAAAATTATCACTTACTCCATTCGAATTCAAAAATGAAAAAAATAGTTGCTATTATTAAGAAAATTAATTAATGTCATTTAACTTTAGTAATCACATCTATATATTTTATGGTAGGTGAAGAAAAATAAATTAGATGGAAATAAGAAAACGAGTAAAGATATATTATAATTAAAGTGAAAGTTAAAGAAGTTTGGCTGAAAAGAAACAAAAGTCCTATCATTTATTTTCTTTCTTCCATATCAACTAATAACCTATATTAATGCCATCTTTTTCTATTTTCTTAGTAAACTATCACACCAGTTTTTTTTTTTTTGCTAAACTATATTCCATTAATATTTATTATCAATATTTAAAAAAAATTAAAAATAATATAAATTAACTAAAGAGTACTTTTATGCAAATAAAATAAAATACTCAAAATTTATTCACAAATAATCTCACCAAATTTGTACAGACCTAATTTATAATGAGAGGAAAGATAATTTCCCACACCAAGTTTAAGAAATAGATGTTATATATTCTCTGTAGACTGTTTGTTATTATATAGTTCCTGAAATTGAAGAAATGTGAAATAGAGAGGATTACAAAGACACATGAAATACTTTTATTTTGTTACGTTAAAAACAAAAGAAACAGAAGAAATGTGAAATAGAGAGCAGTACAAAGACACATGAAACACTTTTATTTTCTTACGTTAAAAACAAAATGAATGAGGATTTTAACTTTATCAAGTTAGTGCATTTTTGGATTCATGTCGGAGACAATTAAAATCAATTTCTAAAATCATTTCATTCATGTGGATAAACTAATTGAATGTTTTATGAAATAAAATTTAAGATAGAAAAAACAACTTTTTCTAATTAAATCATCAACTAAAATCGATTTTCTTACTTAAAATAAAATCAATTCCCTGAACACATATTTAAATACACCCAAATAGAGAAGTATAGAGAGAGTTTAAGATGCGGGGTCAAACGTCTATTTAAATAATTTTCAAGCTTTTCAAGTTTTCTATCCTGTTATCCCTTTGATGTGCTTGTTTGTCAACCGATCAGAATGTACCTTTAACCTGTATTTATAATTTTTCTTATGAGTTCATAATTAAGATGAGCCTAATTACGATTCAATCACTTTTAATCTTAATTATTGATCTGTTTACGATAATTATAGAATTTTAACCTATGCTATTTAACTTTATTACATGGTAGACCGAGCAACTTGATGTATAATCTGTATAAATAAAAGACTAAAGATGAAATTGTATGGACTAATTACAAACGGTAGTGATTAATAGAAGTAATTAGATATGAGAGATTAAAGCATAAACCATAATGAAAAATGTATTAATTAAAAATGTTGTTTGAAGTATTGGAGGCGAGAATATTATATTAAATGCAGTGGAAGGAAGGTAGTTTAAAGGGCGACAAGTTACATCAAATTCTGTTGCATGGAGATGACAGGGACTGAATCAACATGAATTTTGGGGTTTGATCCCTATTAGCAGCACTAGTAGTAGTAGCAGCAGAGGAAGAGCAGAAACTCGTGACTGCTACAACATGCCATATCCCATCTCTCCCTTTCTTATAAAGCTGCTATCTCTGCAACACTCCTCCATCCATATAGCTGTATGCCATCATATATATGTACATACAAATCTATACTAAACACTCTCACTTTCTTCCTTTGCTTTGCATTTCTAAAACCGTTACCTATTCAACATATTCAATTCTCTCTCACTTTTCTCCTATCTCCTACCCCTCTTAGGCCGGCTCCAACCTCCTCACCTACACTTTCTCTTCTCTCTCTTCATCATAATACTATATATGTACCCGACCTCACCCAGGGAACACACCTTTACATACAATTTCAATTTTTTTTTTAATTATTCAAATGGTACTCGTCTTGATTTACAGTATATATTTTTAAAAAATATTAATTACATCTCAATTTTTAAAAAAATATTTCAATTAAATTTTTTTGAAACAGAAATAATTAACTTCGTTAACGATATGTCACGTGTAAATTTATGATTTATTCACTTTTTTTTTCCTTTCTGCATTGACACCATCACAACGTCTATGGTCTATAGTGTATTCCATCTTGTGTTTTCTGTGTTGCGATGAGTACATAGGCAACGGATATTTAGGGACTGGAATTCTCAGCTATACAACACTCGTGTTATTTATATAGATTTCCTTACCCTATTCACTACGAATCACTGCTTCATTCATATGTTGGGATTTGGGATGATATAAAGCTGTTGCCACTTCCAATTTGGCCTCTTCCTCTTGGCTTATAATGCTTATATTATTATATTACAACTTAATATTTTTTTTATATTTCTTCTAAATTTCAGACTTTTTCTATCAGTTTGGTTCTATTAGATAAAATCACTCCTTAATTTAGGTTATTATCAGTTAATGCCACATGATGAAACAAAAAATTATGCTTAATTTGTTTGAATTTCTGGTATTTAATTACAGTTTAAAAGATAAAAACTTAATGGAGTTACACTCTAATCTAAAAACAGAAGAACGGACTCCTTCTCTCTTGAACTAACCCAAAAGAGTATGCCTCAAATAAAACAAGTTAATTATTCTTTATAATGACATGTTTGCATAAACACTTCTGACGTGGAAAAATGAAACAAAAAAATCTGAAAGTTTTGCAGATTAACTTATATAATCTTACTTTATAATAAATTTCTTTACTTTTACTTTTTTTCTTATAAATAACACAAAAACTTGTTCAAACATCCTTAAACTCATACATAACATAGCTAAAGTTCAGATGATTAGTTTGTCGAAGGTAACCCTTTGTTTAAGCGTTTGTACCACTAAATTAAACTGTTCGAAAATGGGCTATTATGTCAGGCCCAGATAAAAAAACTTAATGGCTCTAATAAATTACACTTTTTTTTTAATTACATATTTACCTTTATCGGTTCTTCTTGTTAGAGCTATAAAATAAGTAATTTGACTAGATCGGTTTATCATGTATTGATTAATTAATGAGTTAATTAAACTCGGTTTAATTAGAAATGAGCTTTGAATTTGAGTTAGGTTCGACCTGTTGGTAGATTATATACGTCGACTCACTTAAATAAAAAATATTATAATTTTCTTTTTTCTTGAATATATATATATATATATATATATATATATATATATATATATATTTAATATGTCCAAACTAATTATATTTTTTTCTTTCATTTTAGACAATAAATAAATTATTCATCTCAAAAACTCAAAATTCTTAGTAGAGGTGACCATGGATTGGATTTTTTAAAATCCAATCCAAATTCATTTTAAATCAAAATAATTGGATAAGATTTTGGATCCAAATCAATTTTTTCTCGAGAACTAGTTTGAATCTTTTTTTTTTTTTTAAATTCAGATCCAAGTATTTGAATCAATATTTAAATCCACATCCAAATATTTGGATCAAGTTCAAAATTCGGAATCCACCTTTTATAAAAGAAATGTAAATTTAATTTTCTAAAATTTGTGTCATCGAGGCCAACACAAACGAATTTTGCAGAATTTTGATCAGGGCCGACTCGACGAAATTTAGCATGAGCCGACTTCGCCGAATTTTAACTAGGGCCAACTCGACCGAATTTTGGTCACGACCGACTCGGCTGAATATGACTAAATTTCGACCGAGACTGACTCAGCTGAATATAGCCAAATTTGGGTCAGGGTCAACTCGGTAAAATTTTGATCGGGGACGACTTGACTTAATTCAGCCAAATATAGACTACGACCGACTCGACCAAATTCGGCCAAATACGGCCAAATTAGAGTCGGGGCCGAATGGGCCAAATACAACAAAATTTCGATCGCGATGAACTTGACTGAATTTTCCCGAATACAACCAAATTTCTTTCAGGGTTGACTCGGCTGAATGGGTTAAATTTGGGACAGGGCCAACTCGGCCAAATTTCAACCGAAGTCGACTATAATGAATTTGGTCAAATTTTGGTCGGGGTCGACTCAGAAGAATGCGACAAAATTTTAGTTATGGCTGACTCGATCGAATACAGCCAAACTTCGCATGAGGTCGACTCAGCCTATTGCAATTAAATTTTGGTCGGGACCGACTTAACTCAATTCAAACAAATTTTAGTTGGGATCAACTCAAAAAAATACGACCAAATTTTAGTCGGAGTCGACTCAGCTTAATAGGTCAAATTTTTGTGATGATAGACTCAAGCGAATTTGGTTGAATATGGCAAAATTTTGTTTGAGGCTGACTTGGTGATATACATTCTAGTTTTGATTAGGCTCGACTTGGTCAAATACGGCCAAATATGGGCCACTGTCGACTCCACTAAATTTTGGTTAGAGCTGACTCGATTGAATTCGACCAAATTTTGATTGGGGTACACTCGACCGAATAAGGCCATATTTCGATTGGGATCAACTTGGCCGTATACGACCAAATTTCGTCAAGTGCCTAGTTCGAATTTGGGTTAGGGATGATTCAACCAAATTTTGGCCAAGGTCGTCTTGGTCGAATTTTGGCCACGGTCGATGTTACGAAATTGGCAAGTGTACAAAATCGTACAAGTATTAAAAAGGTCAAGTCCAAATATCATTCCCGCGATGACTAACGTGATTTAAATAAATGGATTGTTTACTAATCAAGGATACGAATAAAAAATCATGGTATATAAGAAAATAAATTCAGAAATATAAAAATAAAGACTTACTGAAAAAATTTCACATAGGAAAAAATGAACTTGATTTCAAAAAGTACTATACAAAACCCTCATCGAGGTTGGGTTTCACGATTTCATTCAAAGTAAAAACAACAAACAATATATTTCTATTTTCTTCTCTCATCCTCACATCTTTTGTAACTCACCTTGATTTTGTTGTAGATAAGCTTAAACTTGAATAATAAAAACTCGAAGTCTAACAATTTTTACTATTAAGTTTGCATTAATGAACTATATGTTGATGTTAGGAATGACCACTGACCACATCTATGTCTAGCATGTGAAATAAATAGCTTTTTCATCCTACTCAGGTTTCCTAAACTATCTTTTGAATCAGTTGGTACTCCCAAATATCCACTAGATCAAGAACATGCAAGTTGAAGATTATAATCAGATTTCCCAAACTATCTTTTACATCAGTTGGTACTCCCACATGTGAAAAATTCATAGACTATGCAGTTAAAACAAGAATAAAAACAAAAGAGATTATGAAAAAAAATTATATAGAATGAATAATCCGCAGAGAATTAAGAATACATTATACCCAATCCTCGTGAATGAGAAAGTTAGTTACTCCTAGACATACTGAACACTAGACTGATGATGAACTTGAATGCCTCTAGCCTTAATAATGTCCTTTTATCGTTAATTGAATGATTATCAAGTTTCTTTCTCTTCAAGTGTGTCTTTCGACCTCTGTTAGACCCTTAAGTTATAGATTTTTCGAAACGCACAACTCGCTGGGCGAATTAAGCATGATTTGTTGGAAGAGTGGTCCTTCACTAGGTAAATGACGCGACACTGAATTGGCCTGTAGTTTTGTACTTGATTTTCCTGGAATTTCCTATTGGATATATGTTTTTATCTTTTGGAACTCCATATTTTCAAATTACTCTTCAATTCTTCGAACTTTTAATTTGAGTAACCATTTTTGTAGAAATTTAATGTTGTTGATAATCTTTGATTATTCAATATTCCACTCATTATGTTGATAATCTTCTCAAATATATGAGATTTCCACTTATTTGCAAAATATAATCCAAACATTTATCTTTTCCACTTTTATTGAATAAAGCATAAAATATCAAATAAAGTCAAAAAATAAAATAACAATTAAAAATAAAAATAAACTAAAATAAAAACGATAATGCCAATTATCATTGAACTCGGTTGAATTTTGGGTGAGATCAACTCGATCGTATTTTGTCAAATTTTGGTCGGAGCCAATTTGTCGAGAATGGAAAAATTTAGGCCGAGGTCGAATTAGACAAAATTTTGGTCTCGGTCGACTCGGCTAAATTCGATCGAATTTTTGTTGGGATCGGCTCGACCGAATTCTAGTCACTACCTTCTCGGTCGAATCCCAGTCAAGGTCGACCTGTTTCGACCTTCGGCCTAAATCGATCATTCTTGACGTTCGGTCTAGTTTAGTCCATCTTGATCTTTAGCGTAACCTAACTAAAAGTTTAAATTGAAAATTTGGTTTGAATTTTTTGGATTATTTATATTTGAAGATCTGGATTCAGAGAATCGATATCCAATCCATAAAATATATAAAATGTAGATCAAATTGAAATTCAGATCCAGTAAAATAGATTTTAAATGGATTAGATTTTTAATAAAATTGATCTTAAATGAATTGGATTAGAACAAAGGTGGAGCAGATCAAGAAAATTTGATATATTTTTAGTGGGCTGGGTCTATTTTTTGCTTGTACTGAAATTTGCAAATCTTTTTAATCCAACCAATTTAAATTTGTGATAGACCGGATTGGCTCATGAATTTTAATCGATTGACAGTTCTACCTATTTTAGATAATTCCTTTTTTGAATGTATACACGCTTTTATTTCTTATATTTTAGAAAGTAATTTATAAAATACTTTTTCCATTTTTTGTTTCCGAAATCTTAAAAATATAAGGTTTAATTATGCCTTTGGTCTCCATTTTGGAGTCAAAATCTCAAAATGGTACCCAAATTTTTAAAAGTCTCAAAATGGTCCCCTTTTTTGTTGAAACGTCTCACGTTTGCCCTTGCCGTTAAGTCAACGTTGACGCCGTTAGAGGGAG
>Ga0214542_1008802_pt1 | contig 16270 bp, 13 predicted proteins | sample CNSS1metaG_FD_160096 | JGI IMG/M metagenome (GOLD analysis project Ga0214542, IMG submission 160096) | Root nodule microbial communities from cowpea collected in UCLA plant growth center, Los Angeles, California, USA - CNSS1 | ecosystem: Host-associated > Plants > Roots > Nodule | place: USA... | reverse complement strand
TTAAGTATTTCCGGATGACTGTAATAGTTACCTTTCCTACGATTTATAATTCTCTGAGTGCTTCCCGTTATTATAAACTTGTGACGTTTTATTTAGTAGTTTAATCTTTCTAAAATGGGATGTCACAGTAGGTGGGGTTGGGTTGGATATTATTTTAGTTCGTTTCTTTGTCGGTTATCGGTGGTGGGTATGGTCCCCATTACTTTATTTGTAATTGATTGTAGTAGTGGTCCCCCATTGCGTTAAAGTAGGCTTAATAATACAAGTTTTTTCTCTGTTGAATTTACTTTAGGGCAATGAGTGATGATAGGTTCAATGTTGTTGTCAACCATGGTGGTATATTTTTGTACATAATCGTGGGTTGCATTATATGAATTGGGAAAAATCAACTTGGTCATGCGATCCGGATAGGTAGAGTTACTTTGAAGTTTTAAATGCAATTAAGGAGGTTGGGTATGTTAACATTAAGGGGATATGGTATGCTGTCGAAAAAATGCTTCACCTTTTGTCAAATGACGATGGTGCTATTAATATGGTGAATGTTGCTAGGCGTTATAGTGAGGTGCATTTGTTTGTGGTTCATGGTGTGAATGAAGCAGAGATAGTAGATGGTGTTGATGAGGAAGAGGTATACCTTTGTCATGCACCAACTCTTGTTGAAGAGGTTGGTGAAATGGATGCTAAGGTTGGAGAAGTTGAAGTTCAGGGTGCAGAAATGGAGGCACGGGTTTATGAAGTGCAAGCTGAGGGTGAGGTTGGCGAAATGAATGGTGAGGGGGGAGGAATGGAGGCTGATGTTTGTGAAGAGGACCAGGTTGGAGAAATGGATGTTGAGGTATGTGAAGTGCATGTTGAGGGTGAGGTTGGGGAAATGGATGGTTAGGTGGGACGAATGGAGGCTGAGGAAGGTGAAGTGGAAGTTCACGTTGGACAAATGGAAGTTGAGGTTTTTGAAGTGCAGGTTCAAGGTGAGGTTGGGGAAATGGATGGTGAGGCTGAGCAAGTGGATCCTCGGGCTCAGGTTGATGAAGTGCAGTATGAGGCTGCTGAAGTAGAGGCCCATGAAGAAGGTGCTGAAGTACAGGTTGGGGATGCGAGTGGTCTGAATAGGGACAATGTTGAGGGTCAAGGGCTTGTGGACGTGGATTTGAATGTAGCCAGTGATGTTGAAGTGGAAGGTGATATTGAAGTGGAAGGTATGTCTGAAAGCAATGGAAGTGATGATTCCAACATAGGTAAATTTGAAATTAGAGCACGCCATTTAAGTCAATTATCTGATGATGAATGACATTCAAAAGAATTACTTAGTGGGCCAGATAGCGAAAGTGAGACAGTTGGGGATGAAGAAAACACTGATGAAAGGACATGATGTGGTCCATTCCAGACATTTGTAATGCCAAAAAGTATGGCAGATTACAAATGGGAAGTTGGAATTGTCTTTCTAGACAACAACCACTTCAAGGATGCTATTAGGACTTATGCAATTCATACAGGAAGAAATATGAAATTCTTGAAAAATGATAGTAAGAGAATAGGGGTTGGTTGTTTGGATGCACAAAATAAATGTCAATGGTCCGCATATTGTTCATATATTCCTAGTTGTAAGATTTGGCAATTGAGGAAACTATTTGATGTTCCTTCTTGTAGTAGGGAGTTCAAGATTAATATCATTAAAGCAAAGTGGCTTAGTGAAACCTTGGACCAAACTCTAATTGAGAATCCAAAGTTAAAAATAAATGACGTATGACGAAGGGCTTTAAGAAAATGAAATACATGTGTCAATATCAACAGCTCGTAAAGCAAGGACAATGGCTGCAAATATAGTAAATGGGTCATTTAAAGAGTAGTATAAAAGAATCTACGACTAAGATGTAATCCTGGATCAACTATAAATAAAAATCAAAGTGGAAAATGATAATGATGAAGCAATTTTTCAGAGGTTTTACTCTTGCTTAAAAGCATGTAAAAATTCCTTTGTGTCTTGTAGACCCATCATAGGTTTGGACGATTGTTTTTTAAAAGGAAAATACGAGGGTGAGTTGTTGAGTGTTGTGGGTAGAGATGCTAATGATCGGTTACTACCCTTAGCATATGTTGTTGTCGAAGTTGAAAACAAAGAAACTTGGACATGGATTTTGGAATTGCTTATTGGTGATCTTGGAGGTGTTGACGTGTGTGGGACAATGACATTTATGTTTGACCAATAAAATGTATGTTTAATTTATGTTGAATTACTTAATTTATCTTTACTTTTGTAAATATTAATAATCTCATCATTGCTGCACAGGGATTAGTGCGTGCCATCCACGACCTATTACCCACTACTGAGCACAGGTTTTGCATGAGGCATCTGTATGCAAATTTCAAAAAAAGATTATCTGGCTAGAAATTAAAGATACTCATGTGGAAGGCTGCTAGAAGCACACACCCAACAGCTTAGGAAATAGTGATGTTAACAATTAAAGAGCTCAATATTGATGCTTACAGATACCTAATTGTTATACCTCCAAGGTATCTCTATCTTATAATACTTTTGTACAAATACCTAATTCATATGCATATCAATACTGACGCTATTATTGATGCAGGTTCTGGTCCAAATCAAGGTTTAGTGGTCGAGCCATATGCGACACAATTGTCAACAATATGAGTGAAGCATTCAATAGTGTCATAGTGGATGATAGAGACAAACACATAATCACAATGCTCGAGGAAATAAGAGTTTATTTAATGAAAAGGTGGGCCACCAAGAGAAAAAAAGGTTACAACTTTTGAAGGAAATATCTGCCCCAAGGTCCTTGTCAGACTTGATAAGGAAAATGAGTTAACCAAATATTGGATCCAAAGGTTAGGTTTTTGTATTTTTTAACACAATCCACTTATTCGTGTATTGGATATTTGTACTGATTAACACACTTTTATTACAACTGGTCAGGAGAAAAACTATTTGAGATAAGTACACAGTCAATGCGGATGCTCAACATTGCAGTTGTAGGAAATGGCTTATAACTGTTATCCCTTGTTGTTATGCTATTGCAGCAATGGATTTCAATGTCATTGCTGAGGACTTCATACCAATCTGGTTCAGGAGGTCTACCTATGAACAAACATATCAATCCATCATCTTTCTAGTAAATGGTGAGGTCCTATGGGAAATAACTCCCTACCCTGACGTCCACCCACCACATAAGAGGATCTTACCAGGAAAACCCAAGAAAAAAGAAGGTTGGAAGAGTGGGAATTAAGGAAGGATAACTCACAAATGAGCAAAGGTGTTCACAGATAAAAAAAATGTAGCATATGCCGCCAGATTGGCCATAACAGGAACAATTGCCCAGAAAAGCCTGTGGATGAGCAAACTGCACCACCTGCTGACGAAACTGCACCACAAGCTGAGGAAAGTGCACCACCTGCTGAGGAAACTGCAACACCTGATGAGATTGCACCACATGCGCAAATTGCACCACATGCTGAGCATGCTGACCTTGTTGAGACTACACCACATGCTGAAACTCCAACAACTCAACCACCACGGAATGAAGTGGAGAGAGTCAATCAACCCAGGCACCACAATCAGTGAATGAAAGTCAGGTAGCTCCACTACCAACACCAGACGAACAATGTCAGTAGTTTAGGATGGAATTACATATTAGAAGGAGGCCATGCTAGCAGCATCAGACATCCTATTTATTTTTTGACATTTCTGATGTAGAATTGATTAACCTTAGTAGGCAATTATATGTATTTTAACTTTTCCCAAACTTCATTGAATTTCACTTTTGCAAACATTAATGTACTGCATTTTGAGGAGGATGACTTAATGTTATGAATATCACTTAGTTCAATGCTCATATTAACATTTAATTTTAAGCAGGTTGGGACTAATATCAACATAACCACACTAATTCATTTCTTCATTTCACAATAGTACAAAATAGATTGGACTTAAAAATATTACACAAAACAACACTACGAAAAATACAATAAGAACACAAGTGAACCCTAGTACTAATTGCAGCCTCTTCTCAGCAACCTTCAATGAATTTTTCAAATCATTAATTGTCTCCTTTGTGTCATGATGATGACATCCCTTTCATCATCATCTTCTTCACACCACCATTTGAAGAAGTTACAACACACATTATTGGAACCACCACTTTGTCAATCAACAAACCAAAAATTAAAACTAATTTATTATTAACACACAAAAAACAGATTGTACACTTAATCTCACCTTGTAATTGGGACAACCCAAAATTTTCTACCAATATTCTTTGGAGTTTTTGTCATCCTCAAAGCTGCTATCTCTCCGCAGTTACAAATCGGGGTTAATCCGTTTCTCGTTGAACCACCAACATTGCAGGAAGTGCTACAACATTATTGCCTCCAACGATTACAACCAGAGGTAAAGGAAGAAGATTGGGGTCGTGACATACCTATATAATGGGAATGGAGGAAGAAGACTGCAGGATGGCACCAACTGCCCAACAATTCATTTTTAAAACCCTAGCTCACCTATTTATCTCCAACTATCTAATTACTACACATGTACTGTATACATAATACACCATAATTCAACGTAATACAAACAATGCTACATGTACAACGCTTCGTTACTGATTTAAACGACATCACAGAAAATGACTAAATTAAACACGAATTGAGAAAATGAGAACCATTTTAAACATTTGGTAAAAATGAGGACCATCTGCAACAAAAATGAAGACGAAAAAGGTATTTAAGCCTAAATAGTAGGGGTGATCATGGATTGGATTTTTAATGATCCAATCCACATCCATTTTGGATCCAAATAATTGGATTAGATTTTCGATCCAAATCCATTTTTTTCAAAAAAAAGTATTTTGGATTTTTTAAAAATCCAGATCCAAATATTTAGATCAAGTTTAAATTCAGATCTAAATATTTGGATCAAGTTCAAAATTCAAAATCCATAATCCATTTTTCATAAAATAAATTCAAATTAAATTTTTTAAAACTTGTGTCCATAGGCTGATACCATAGAATTTGGCAGATTTTTTGTCGGGGCCATCGAGGCCAAATTTCAGCATGGGATGAACTTGGATGACTTTCGAACGAATTTCGGTCGGGGATGACGTCACCGAATTTGGACCAAGGTCGACTTGACAAAATTTCAATCGAGATCTACTTGACTGGATTCGACTGAATTTCAGTCATGGCCGATTTTGCACAATATGACCAAATTTTGGCCAGAGCCGACTTGGCCAAATATGGCCACATTTAGGCCAGAGCCTGATCAGTGAAATTTCGGTCAGGGTTGACTCCACTAAACTCATCGTCGGGACCGACTTGATTGAAGATGGCCAATTTTCGATCACAACCGACAAAGTTGAATATAGTCAAATTTCGTTTGAGAGTTACTCGACCAAATACTGCTAAATTTGGGCTAGTGCTGACTCGACCAAATTTTGGTCATGACCAACTCGACTGAATTTGGCCAAATTTAGGTCAAGACCGACTCGCCGAAATATGACCAAATTTCGGTCGCGATCGACTCTTCCAAATGCGACCAAATTCAAGTTAGGACCAACTCAGTCAAATTTTAGTTGAGGCCAACACGATCGAATATTGACCGGAGCCGACTCGACTGAATTCGGCCGAATTTCGGTCGTGACCGACTCAGTTGAATACGGCCAAATTTCGATTGTGACCGACTCATTTGAATAAGACCAAATTTCATCCCAGGTCGTCTCAGCCAAATACGACAAAATTTGGGTCAAGGCTTACTCGGTCAAATCTCAATCGGGGCCAACTCGATTGAATTTGACCGAATTTTGACTGAAGCCAACTAGGCTAAATACAGCAAAATTTTGGTCGCGGTTGTCTCAGCTGAATACGGTCAAATTTTGTCTAGGTCGACTCAGCCCAATGCAGTCAAATTTGGGTCGGGGTGAACTCAACCGAATACTTCCAAATTTTGTCCATGACCAGCTGGGCCAAATTTCGATCGGGACCGACTTGGCAGAATTTGGCCTAATTCAGCCAAATTTTGTATAGAGTCACGTCAACTCAATCAAATACGACTAAATTTGGGCTAGTCTATCTCAATATTTAGCCTAACCTAACCAAAAATATAAACTAAAAATTTGGATTGGATATTTTGGATTATCCATTTTGAAAATCTAGATTTAGAGTATGGATATACAATCCATAAAATATATAAAATGTAGATAAGATTGATATCCAGATCCAATAAAATGGATTGGATTTTTAATAAAATGAATATTAAATGGATTAGATCATAGCAAAAATGGATGGGATCATAGCATAAATGGATTGGATCATGAAAATTAGATTTTTTTTACATCCTTAGTTTAACTTTTCAGATCATCATCTGCTTCCTTCCGCTCATCTGAGAGTTCAATAAATATAAATTATTGTTTTTATCCTCGTAATTTTTATTTTTAGGTGTTAAATAAACATTAATTATTATTTTTACCCTCATATTTTTATTCATTCAATTTTATATGTATTTAATCTCTTTTTATTAATACATTTTTTTACAAGAGTATAATTTAAATTTGTTAGTACAAAATTATGGATACATTAACAAATCTTTTATTAAACTTCTAAAATTTTTAATTAAATTTTAAGGTTTATAGTTTATGAATATAAATTTCAAGGTTTAGTGTTTACGGATATCTCACGTCTCATGTCTCATGTCGCACGTCGCACGTCGCACGTCGCACGTCTCACGTCTCACGTCTCACGTCTCACATCTCAAGTCTCTCGTCTCACGTCTCACATCGCACGTCTCTTACGTCCCACGTTCCATGTCCCACGTCTCACGTCCCACGCTCCACGTGCAATGTTCCACGTCCCACGTCTCACGTCTACGTTCCACGTCTCACGTTTCACGTCTCACGTCCCAGGTCCCACGTCTCACGTCTTACGTCTCTCTCACGTTTCACGTCCCACGTCGCACGTCCTACGTCCCACGTCTCACGTCGCACATCCTACTTCCCACGTCCCACGTCCCACGTCTCATGTCTCACGTCTCACGTTCCATTTCCCACATTTCACGTCTCACGTCCCCCGTCTCACGTCTCATGTCTCACGTCCCACGTCTCACGTCCCACGTCCTACGTCTCACGTCTTACGTCCTACGTCTCACGTTCCACGACTCACGTTTCACGTTCCAAATCGCACGTCTCACATTATTGCACTGAAATACTTGATTCTTTAATAAAATAATGGTAATTTGGTTTACTGGTTGTAGTATAGCTAAGGTTCTTCTTTGCTGTTTATCTTTCAAATAATAGTTTCTTATTGATCGAAAGAAGGAAAAGAAATGACATTATTTTACCGGAAAGAGAAAAGCTAACCTTATGCAACAACATTAATTTGAAGCTTTTGCAGATGTCTGCTATCATTACATGGATGATTTTAGAAAAGTGTTTAGATGTTAGCAAGCAATATTTTTTTTTTGGTTTTCTGACATTCAATATGAGAAGAGATGTGTCAATAAATTCTAATCAAGGGTGGGCAAAAAATCCACTTTTTATAATCCAATCTATTTTTTCTATGATCTAATCCATTTAATATCTATTTTATTAAAAATTCAATCCATTTAAAATTCATTTTATTGGATATGGATATCAATCTTATATATATTTTATATGTTTTATGAATTGGATATCCATTCTCTAAATCTATATTTTCAAAATGGATAATCTAAAATATCCAATCCAAATTTTTAGTTTATATTTTTGGTTAGGTTAGGCTAAAAGTTGAGACCCACTAGTTCAAATTTAATCGTATTTGATTGAGTTGGCGTGACCCTATACAAAATTTGGTCGAATTCTGTCAAGTTGGTCTCGATCGAAATTTGGCCCAGCTGGTCTTGGACAAAATTTGGAAGTATTCGGTTGAGTTCACCCCGACCCAAATTTGACTGAATTGGGCTGAGTCGACCTAGACAAAATTTGACCGTATTCGGCTGAGACAACCGCGACCAAAATTTGGTTGTATTTAGCCTAGTTGGCTCTAGTCAAAATTTGGTCGACTTCAATCGAGTTGGCCCCGATTGAGATTTGGCTGTTAAATTCTATGGTGTCAGCCCTATCGAAAATCTAATCCACATCCATTTTGGATCCAAATAATGGATGTGGATCCAAATTTGTGTCCATAGGGATGACACCAAAGAATTTGACAGATTTGGCCAAATATTTCCAAATTTTGTCCAGGACCAACTTGGTCAAATCTCGATTGGGACCGACTTTGACAGAATTTGGCCTAATTCGGCCAAATTTTGTATAGGGTCACACCAACTCAATCAAATATGACTAAATTTGGGCTAGTCCGTCTCAACCTTTAACCTAACTTAACAAAAAATATAAAGTGAAAATTTGGATTGGATATGTTTGATTATCCATTTTGAAAATCTAGATTTCAAGAATGGATATCTAATCCATAAAATGTAGATTAGATTGATATCCAAATCCAATAAAATGGATTGGATTTTTAATAAAATGGATTGAATTTTTAATAGAATAGATATTAAATGAATTGGATCATAGAAAAAATGAATTGGATCATAAAAATTAGATTTTTTGTCCACCTATAATTTTGGAGAAAAAACTTATGTACTAAATTTAAAATTATCATTTATATATAGACAATTTTTAATTAGTAAATATAAAAATATTTTCTAATGAAATGAAGTTAATTTTTTTGGAAACATTATAGTAAAATTCTAGATATATTTTGGAATCTCTGATTGCTCTCGATGGATTGTGTATTTTAACTTTTAATGTTAGCTCAAATCCTTCAAAATTTAATTTTGACTTTATATAATTTGTTTAATTAAGAAAATAGTTTATAATGCAAAGACTAAAGTGAAATATACACATTAAAACACGATCAACTCCTACGAAATAAAGATTATAAGCACTTGAGTGAAAATCAATAAAAATTAAAATATTTTCAAAACTGTTATGTAATAAATTCATGGAACATTAAAATCGATACAACATAACTAAAAAATTTTACTCAACGCCTCGCCAAGCCTTCAATAAATGTATATTTTCAAGGCATACATATATATATATATATATATATATATATATATATATATATATATATATATATATATATATATATATATATATAAAAAATACTAAGATAGCTTGCATGAGATTATCAATAAACTATATATATCACTAGAGTAGAATGTCAAGTTACAAAAGCTTTCCAAATCAGTAGTTGATTGACATATTTTATCTTTTGTAACTTTTAAAGTGTAAGAATACTAAATTCTGATAAATCTTTGCATTTGTAAAAACTAAAATATTTGGGGCATTTAGCTTTACATTTCATCAATTCGTTGTTGAATTTGCAGCTCCAACAAATAATTTGAGTTCATATATGAATTTTGTCAAAAAGAAAAAAGGTTGTACAAGAGAACAAGCATCTATCCAAATTCTTGTTAATCTGATGTAAGGATCTTAATCTGATGCAGAAGAAGAAGAGGCAACTCTACCTGGTCGTTTGCTTTATTTAGGTACCCTGCAAAAGAATCTCCCTCAAATTATTGTTCCAATTTCTTGTGAATGAGTAAGAGGAATAGTTCAACAAAATTAACAGGAAAAGCAGGCTATGATGCAGAAAACAATGCAATACGTTTTGGACTAGGAGGATGAAATTGCACACCCATGTAACAATGCTCCATTTTTCGCATGATAAATTAAACATGTGATGTCACAAATTTAAAATCTGCTAGAGGTGTTTGCTGTATGTAAAAAAAAAAAAGACCCTAAAGAATGTGGTAGTGATACAAACATTGAAATAGAAGGGCAAATTAGGAAGGCCCAAAAGGTGTACGAGAGGAGAAAGTGGAAGCCCATTACTTGGGGTCCACAGACACACACTCACTGATTCGGTTGCAACAGAATTTCCTACGTGGCTGTGAGGAGGGAAGGAGAGAGGATCGGGGGGGTATAGGAGAGAGGGTCCGAATGGAAGAGGGGGGCTGGTTTTTTGGAGGAGGGAACGAGAGGATAGGTTGGTCTGGGATGGGACGAGAGTGTTACTAGACCTCTCTGTTTTGAGAGTGCATGGTGATTACGAGAAACACAATGGAAAAGCGTATGGAAGGCCTGGAACAACAACTAGTGGAGTTGAGAAATTTAATCATCTCGCGTAGCAGGTCTCGTCGGGGACGATCTTACAAAAGACGAACACATAGGCAAAGGCAGAGGAATGATGACGGAGATGGAGAAGTCGAAACTGAAGGTGGTTCGCGCTTCACTTCACGAAGCTGGAGTGGCGAATCGTCGCACGACTTCGGGGGACGCAAACTGAAAATTCCCATTTTCAGGGGCGATGATGCTTATGGTTGGATAGTTAGAGCTGAAAGATATTTCAAATTGAATATGGTGCACGATGACGAGAAGTTGGATGCCGTGGTTATTGCCCTGGAAGATAAGGCATTGAGCTGGTTCCAGTGGTGGGAAGAACAAAGCCCAGAGTTGAACTGGGAGGAATTTAAGGGGGCTCTTATTAGACGCTTCCAACTAGGGTTGGTGCAAAACCCGTTTGGCCCATTGTTGAGTATTAAGCAGACAAGCTCAGTCATGAAGTACAGGGAGAGGTTCGAGAGGGAATCGGCTCCGTTGAAAAAAGAGGAAAGAATTATGTTGAAGGGTATTTTTCTCAACGGATTGAAAGAAGAGATACAAGCTGAACTAAAGTTATATGCCACCGGGTCATTGGAGGAATTAATGGATAAAGCATTATTGTTAGAAGAAAAAAATAAGGGTTAAATATGTTTTTGGTCCCTCAAGTTTGAGCGAAATTTGGGTTTAGTCCCTCATCACAACTTTTGACCAATTTAGTCCTTCATCTTCCAAAATGCGTGAATTTAGTCCTTTTAACCAAATTTTGTTAAGTTTATCTGACATTTCAAGCGCATTTCATGATAGTATTTAAATTATTTATACTATTTGACACATTTTTGCTTCAATGTTAACTTAAATACTATCATGAAATGCGCTTGAAACGTCAGATAAACTTAACAAAATTTGGTTAAAAGGACTAAATTCATGTATTTTGATGAGGGACTAATTCCAAATTTCGCTGAAACTTGAGGGACCAAAAACATATTTAACCCAAAAAATAATGCTTTATGTAAAGTTGGGTTGATGGGTACAGAGAAGAAAGGAGGGGAACGACCTCTAACAAGGCAGACAAAAGGCTTTACTAGATGGGAGAAGGGAGGAAGTAAAGAGGGGTCAACCATTAGAGTGACTGAAAATGATTCTAGTGAAAGGAAGATAGTGGGGGGAGGAAGATTATCACAGGCAGAGCTACGTGATAGGAGTAAAAAGGGATTGTGTTTTAAATATGGAGAAACTTGGGGCAAAGATCATATGTGCAAATTTAAACATTATCAATTTGTGCTGGTGGAGGATTTGGAATGTGAGGAGTCGCAAGGGAGTGAGGGAGAGGGAGAAAATGGGGGCAATCTTACTGCTAAGATATTGCAGATTTCATTGAAAAGCAAAGAAGGGTTGACTTCTAATCGGTCTTTCAAGGTAATGGGAAGTATTGGAGGAACGGAGGTATTGGTTCTAGTGGACTGTGGAGCTTCTGCGAACTTTATTTCAAGAACTTTAGTTCAACATCTCAATTTAGAAGTGAATGATACAAAAGAGTTCGAGGTGGAAGTAGGAACAAGAGATAAAGTAGTGAATAGAGGAATATGTAAACAGTTGGAATTGGTGGTGCAAGGGATTCCAATTGTGCAACAATTCTATCTAATGGAATTGGGAGGAACTGATTTGGTGTTAGGAATGGAGTGGCTCACAAGCTTGGAAAACGTGAAAGCTAATTTTCGAAACTTAGTGTTGTGTTGGGGACAAAAAGGGGAGAAAAAACGGATGAAGGGTGATCCAACCCTCTGTAAATCGCAAGCTTCATGGAAGGCAATGATGAAGGCTCTCAACAATGAAGGGGAAGGACTTGCACCCACTGGCAAAGTGCCAGACAAGGATACTCTCAATGATGATATAACAACTATTTTAGCAGAATTTGAGGATATATTCAGTATACCCACTGAATTACCTCCTAAAAGAGCTTGTGATCATGCCATTACTCTTAAGGAAGGTGTGGATCCTCCCAACATACGACCCTATAGGTATCCCTACTATCAAAAGAATGAGATTGAGAAGTTTGTGAAGGAAATGATGATTGCTGGAATTATAAGGCCCAGTAACAGCCCTTACAGTAGCCCTGTAATTCTAGTAAGGAAGAAAGATGGGGGATGGAGGTTTTGTGTGGACTATCGAGCCCTAAACAAGTTGACAATACCAGATAAATTTCCTATACCAGTAATAGATGAACTTTTGGATGAATTGGGAGGAGCTCAAGTGTTTTCGAAGTTGGATTTAAAATTTGGGTACCACCAGATTCGCATGAAAGAAGGAGATGTTCAAAAAACAGCTTTTAGAACTCACGAAGGCCACTATGAATTCCTTGTCATGCCCTTTGGGCTTACTAATGCCCCATCCACATTCCAAGCCCTCATGAACCAAGTACTAAAGCCTTATTTGAGGAAGTTTGCTCTAGTTTTCTTTGATGACATACTCATATTTAGTAAGAATATGAAGGGTCATTGTGAGCATCTGAGAATTGTTTTGACTGCTTTGAGAAGGCATGGGTTAGTAGTGAATCAAAAGAAGTGCTCCTTTGGAAAGGAAAGTATTGAGTACTTGGGACACATCATCTCTGGGCAAGGAGTTGCGGCTGATCCAGCTAAAATAAAGGATATGTTAGAATGGCCAGTCTCGAAAGATGTCAAGGGATTGAGAGGATTCTTAGGCCTCACGGGATATTATAGAAAATTTGTAAGGGAGTATGGAAAAATAGTGTGGCCTTTAACACAACAGTTGAAGAAAGACAAGTTCAATTGGGATGATTTAGCTCAAAAAGCCTTTGAAAAGTTAAAAACTGCTATGACACAAGTGTCTGTGTTAGCAGTTCCTGATTTCAATAAGACTTTTGTGGTGGAAACTGATGCGTCTGGGAAAGGATTGGGGGTTGTTTTGATGCAGGAAGGACAACCCGTGGCATACATGAGCCAAACATTGTCAGACAAAGCTATAACTAAGTCAGTTTATGAGAAAGAATTGATGGCTATGGTATTGGTGATCCAAAAATGGAGGCACTATTTGCTAGGCAGGCATTTCATTGTTCATACAGATCAGAAAAGTTTGAAGTTTTTAATAGATCAAAGATTGATGAGTGAGGAGCAAAATAAATGGACCTCTAAGTTGTTGGGGTTTGATTTTGAAATTAAGTACAAACCAGGAATAGAAAATAGAGCAGCAGATGCTCTTTCCAGGAAGCTACTCTTCTCAGCTATGAGCACAATTTGCTTCTTTGAGTGGGAGGAATTAGAAGCCGAGATCGAGAAGGATGAGAAACTGAAGAAGATCCTTCAAGGGTTGTTGGTGACGGGGGTTGAACACCCAGGATATAAAGTGACCAATGGTAGATTATATTATCAATACCGATTGGTGATACCTAAAGAATCACAGAAAATAGGTTCTATATTGAGAGAATTTCATGACACAGCCGTAGGAGGGCATTCTGGGTATTTTCGAACCTACAAGAGGATTGCCAATCTGTTTTTTTGGGAAGGAATGAGGAGGAACATTAAGGAGTATGTGCAAAAATGTGAGGTATGCCAGAGAAATAAATATCAGACATTGAGTCCTGCAGGGTTGTTACAACCTTTGCCTATCCCTAAACAAATTTGGACAGATGTCTCTATGGACTTCATTGGGGGGTTGCCCAAGTCGGGAGGGATGGACACTATCTTGGTAGTGGTGGATCGGCTCACAAAATATGCCCATTTTATTGCTTTGGCACATCCTTATAATGCCAAAGATGTTGCTGAGTTATTCTTGAAAGAGGTGGTGAAATTGCATGGATTTCCCGAATCCATAATTTCTATAGGGACAGGATATTTATAAGTTCCTTCTGGACAGAGTTATTTAAGATGGCTGGAACTAAGTTAAAATTCAGTTCTGCTTATCACCCACGGACAGATGGGCAGACGGAAGTAGTAAATCAATGCTTGGAGACGTATTTGAGATGTATGACAGGTACTAAACCCAGGCAGTGGCATAAATGGCTTAGTTGAGCTGAATATTGGTATAACACCAACTATCATGAAGCTACGAAGATGACACCTTTCAAAGCCATGTATGGCCGAGATCCTCCTCCCGTGATTAGAGGAGATGTGGCAGCAACATCCCTAGATGAAGTCTCATTCATGATGAAGGAGAGAAATGAAATGCTAGACATGATGAGAGAGCACCTGGTGCAGGCCCAAAATAGGATGAAGCAACAGGCTGACAAAAAGAGAAGAATGGTGGAGTATAAGATTGGAGATGTGGTTTATTTGAGGATACAACCTTATAAGTTGAAGAAATTGGCTAAGAGAATTAATCAGAAACTTAGCCCAAGGTATTATGGTCCATATGAAATTGTTGAAAAGGTGGGAGAAGTGGCTTATAAGCTGAAATTACCGAATGATAGCAGAGTACACCCTGTTTTTCATGTATCTTTATTGAAGCCCACTCTCAAAGCTGATGTTGTTGTCCAACCTTTACCAGAATATGTGAATGAAGAATTGGAGTTACAAGTCCAACCAAAAAAGGTGTTAGCAGTGCGTGGAGAAAATGATCAATTGTTAGAAGTGCTGGTGAAATGGAAGAATATGCCAGAATGTGAAAATTCATGGGAATTTGTGTCCAAGATGATGGAAGCCTTTCCAGAACTCCACCTTGAGGACAAGGTGAATTTTAAGGGAGGAGGATTTGATACAAACATTGAAATAGAAGGGCAAATTAGGAAGGCCCAAAAGGTGTATGAGAGGAGAAAGTGGAAGCCCATTACTTGGGGTCCACAGACACACACTCACTGATTCGGTTGCAACAGAATTGCCTACGTGGCTGTGAGGAGGGAAGGAGAGAGGATCGGGGGTATAGGAGAGAGAGGGTCCGAATGGAAGAGGGGGGCTGGTTTTTTGGAGGAGGGAACCAGAGGATAGGTTGGTCTGGGATGGGAGGAGAGTGTTACTAGACCTCTCTGTTTTGAGAATATTGAAATAATACATACCATTTTGTCTTTAAAATTCCTTTTCCTGTTTTATTGGGTTCTATCAGGTAGTTTCTGGTTTATTTTTAGTGTGAAAACTTAAACATAAAAAGGTACTAATACAAATGTATCCAAAAGATGTATCAAATTTATAATAGTTATGGGGCTGAATAGAGGCAGAATGGTTTTGTTAAGGTAGGAACTGATGCTAAACTTGTATTCGAGGATTCTCTACCACCCCCTTTGTCAAAAGTATATTCAACAGAAAAGTCTACAATGACCAATTTTCACTGCTTTGGCAAGGAGAAGCTTTAAAATTTGGTGAAGATTTGACCAATAAAGTTTTATAAAATATAAACAGTCCCGTTCTTATATACATAAGTTTTAAAATAGTATCATAATATAACTTCAATCTACTATTTATCCGGATAGTAAAATTCAGGATGTCTTCATCCTGTAATTTGTTTCTTTTACTGATTCATTGTAGCCACTGGGTGCTCCACATTGATGTATGGAAAAGGAAAAAGAGATGGTAAAATAGGAACACCACTTACCACACTAGACACTACAATTTTATCTGACATTTCCTTGCACCTTCTATTAGAATTGAGCTCAAAGATGCCCAAATTGCTGGCGAAAGCTCGCTTTCTGTAACTTGAGAAAAATAAACCTTATCTACTTATAGCATTTATTTCCATGCCAGAATTGGCCTCATAAAAGTACCTGAACAAATAATAAGTAAAAGCAGATAAGAAATCTCGCACTGCACCATATATACTTCAATTTTAAGGAAACCGATAAGCCTCAAGAGGATATGGCTTCATATTATGGGGTAGGTTTTTCATCGTCACTGGTAGCTTGAAAAGATGCAGCCAGCCCCGAAAATCAAATGGGTGCAAACAACCCGCCAGATCAAGAAAGCTGAAAAAGACTAAACTCCATTCATTGTGGAAGAGAAAATGTAAAGAACATTAAATATAAACTAACGGACCTGGGAGTGCTCTGACGTTTCTGAATGCTTTGGCCAAGCTTTGACCTTAGACTTCCTAGTGCCTTCTCGGCAGCCTAAACAAAAGAATGCATCTTTAGTGCTCCAACACCATATGTGAAGAAGTTAATGGAAGAA
>Ga0214542_1008800_pt1 | contig 16273 bp, 8 predicted proteins | sample CNSS1metaG_FD_160096 | JGI IMG/M metagenome (GOLD analysis project Ga0214542, IMG submission 160096) | Root nodule microbial communities from cowpea collected in UCLA plant growth center, Los Angeles, California, USA - CNSS1 | ecosystem: Host-associated > Plants > Roots > Nodule | place: USA... | reverse complement strand
AAAAAAAAATAAAAAAAAAAAAAAAAAAAAAACCTAGAAGAATCTGTACTACTACTAACACTCTTCTTAATTAGATTATATGAGAGTTTCAAAACATGAAACTTTGAGGTCAAACATGAAAAAATCAATATTTGTTTTTTTTTTCTTCTCAAAATAGTTTATGTTAAACATGGAAAACAAAATAAATCCAAACAAGAAGGGGAAAATGCTTTGTCAGAGTTTGTTGTATTGTATTGCGTTTTCAACGTTTGGAAATTATTTTGGAAGATAAACTTAAAGATCTTTTTTCATAAAGCAATAAGAAAATAATTTTTGCTATGTATTAGTTTGAAAATGATTCTAGAAAGAAAATAAAAAATCAGTTTAGTAAGTTTAATTTTACAACATATTTCAAAATTAAAATAAAAACATGATTATTACATGTTTTATAGCTTAAAAATAAAATAAGAATAGGAACTGTACATAGTTATTATGTTCTGTTAATTTATAATAATAAAAATATAGTTCTTTTTTTAAAAAATTAAATATGTTTTTATTTTTGAAAACAAAAAAGTCCTTAAAAAGGGAACATAATTTATTTCTATACAAAAATTATTGGGTAAGTTATGCACCAACATGTTGAGGTGTTGGACTAAGCAAAACCTTCGAATGTTTGTTTATGATGGAAGAAAGAACTTGATGTGGTTGTGAATTAATCTTATGACTTGTATATATATTATAAAAAGAATTGTCCAAACTTGTGAAAAGTAACATTCAAAAAGTAATCCTTTCCAAAAACAATTAAAAAGTAATAAAGTGATGAGTAGAGTGTGGATCATAGAGACTTAATTAAGTATTAAAGTATAGCTTAAGCAAATTTAATAATGAAAGATTGTGAGTGTTAGTGGTTAGTAATGAAAAAAAATTGAAAATCTTACTAAACAAGAAATTTGAGCTTTGTTAAAGATTCAAAGAGCACATGAAACACCATGACTCAAAGTGGAAAACATAGGTAAGATCTCTTAATCTTTTTTCTCCTATTTACTCGTTTGAAAGCTTAGTTTTACACACTAAGCTTATTAGAACCCTAATTTCCAAGATGATCTTACTTAAGAAGCATCTACTAGGTTGAAGATTAGCACACAATTTTGTTCCTATGATCCATGCCATTATGTATCTTAAGTTTAGGCTAAGATCATTTTCAAAAGCATTAAAAATGTTGCATTTTAAACCATACCAAAGGGCTAATTAGATATGCATTCGATTCAAAATTGTCTTGTAGTTTTCAAAATGGATAAAAAAGAGTATAGTATCTGTAAGAAATCATTTGTTAATTCTATTAATTAAAAACTCCTAAGGAGTAGGTGTGATTTGTTGGTAAACAGTCGTATGAAGCAATCTTGTAATAATTGAAAATGTATAAATATGCTATCTTCTATGAAATATTTATCCATCATATTCTAAAATTAATCTATAACAATTTAACAATATTTCTTACTAAATATTAATTCCTTGTATAAAAAAACAAATATTTGAACATTTAGTATCATATTATGAGAAATAATATAATAAGATTTATATCAATAAATAAATATTTTTGTTTGGTCTCACAAAAAATAAATGTTCTAATAAATCTGAATATATTGAATAATTTAATCCCAATTAATCTCAGGAATATATTTTAGATTTTTCCTTAAAATTCTAAAGACATGTTTTTATGAATTTTATAATTTAGAACTTTAAATCAAGAATCATGGTTAGTGACACATGCAAGCTTAAAGAAGATACTAAATTATCATTTTAAGATAAAATATAAAATTTAAATTTACATTAAATTTCTTTTCAAATATTTCTACCAACAATTATATTATTATTTTATTTTATTTTTCTAACTTATTACACACACAAAATTATTACATAAATGATTTTATCCAAATAAATATACATTTATCAAAATTAATTTTAAGAAAATAATCATAATTACCATATTTTATAATTACAATATGTTTAAATTATCTTTTTTATAATAATCATTTTAAAAAAAAATTCAAGTAATTTAAAAATACTAAATTAAATATATTTTTTAAATTTATATTCACAAAAAAAATTATAAAAAATTATAAATTTTAATAAAATAATTTATTAAAAATAAATATAAAATATATAAAACTAGAAAAAATGTTCTTAGAAATTCGTTCTTCAGCAAGCAGAATTCCAACAGCAAACTTGTGAAATTAAAAAAAAATGATGAAAATTTAATCTTTTGTAACAAAAAAATTGTACTTGAACAGTAAAAATGTCTAATTTGGGAAAAAAATTGTGATGGTCTACTCACGTCAAAAAAGTTCAAAAGTGATCTCTAAAGAGAAAAAAAGTCGACATAGGGATGAGCTTTCAAGGTTTACGTGCTAATTTCAGATAAGAGAAGTTAATTTGTCTTTTTAGGGAGTATGGATTCGATATTTAGATATCTGCTCCAGATCCAATTTGAATTTAAATATATGGTTTAGATTTTGATCCATATCCACTTTTTTTTGAAAAAACAATTTTGATATTTTAAAATCTATATCCAAATATTAGGATCAAGTTAGATATCCATATCTAGATATTTGGATCAATTAAGAATCTAGATCTATTTCTAAATCCATTTTTAATGAAACTTAACTTTTTATAAATTTAAATTTAATTATAAATTTATATTTTAAAAATAAAATAATTATTTCATCCAATACATAAATATTTTTTAAAAAGGTAAAATAATAAAAATATAAAAATATTATAAATTTAATAGTATTAAAGATTAAACATAATATATTATTTAAATTCTTAACATTAAAAAGAAATTAAAATCATATAACTGTCCATATAAATTCATTTAATCTTTTGGTAATGAAAATGATTATAAAATCATTACATCCTCATACAATATCACTAACATTAAAAAATAACAAATACAAAACACTCTAGAGTTAATGGCAATTTTAATGGTCTTTTCAAATAGAATGCACTAGTACCCATTCAATCACAAAGTTCAAAATCTCTTACATGGCTCATTAACTCAAACTCATTAGCAATATCTTCACAACCATCTCTATATGAAGCAATTGGAGTTGACATCAATCCACTTGACTTGTGACAAAGATGAAGAAATGCTTACCAATATATAGCATATTGACAAAGCTGAAGTAGCTTCCAATCACTGACAAAATATAGAGGGACACAATGTTCTGAAAATGTTTTGAGAAGTGAGATGTCAGGTTTATACCTCAATCGTGAGATTAGACCTCAATTATTTCAGGAATTCCCATATTTAACCTTTACCCAATTTATAGACTTGTAATCTTTTAGTGAATTAAAAAAAAACGTTGTCATCAGTGTTCAACAGATTCACCAGATTCAATGGATCCACCAATAAAGGAGAGAAAGAGAGAAGAAAAAAGAAAATAGACCTGGGGCTAGCAACGTTGCCATCAGTGTTGGTGTCGATCTCGACCAAAACGCAACGGTGTCGATCAAAACGCAGCAGTGTCGTTCGTTCTCTAAAACAAAATCAAACAATGAATCAAACTTAAAACTAGATAAAATGAAGAGAGGAGAAACGAGAAACATTGTTGCAATGGAGAAGAGAGAAGAGATTAAGATACCTTGAATCAATCAACAGCAACAAAAGAAGAGAGAAAAAATTTAGGGTTCAGAGAATTGAAATCTTGGAATAGAGGATACAGTTCAGATAAGTTTGGATAAAAGTCTGATCCAACGTTAAAATTTAGATTTTCCATATTTTAAAATCTATAAAAATAAAATAAAAATCTGATCTAAAAAATATATAAAAAAGGATATAAAGTAAAAAGCAGAATCTATAAAGTAGTTTTGTAGTGGACTAATTCAGTTTAAAGTTGGACCAGATTGGGTAAACCAATTTTTTTGCCCACCCTTATCTTTTATAATTGATTTTGGTTCCAGAAAGTGAAGTTTGATGGTTTTATTATACAAATATAATTTATTTTGGGTTGTGTTTGCAAAAAAGTTAATTGAGTTTTGATTTTTGGATTGATAATTGTTATTGTTCTTTTAAATGTGTTTTGAGCTTAGGAACATTGATGTTTTGAGGTTTGATCAGTATTTTCAATTTGTTGTTTGATGATGTCCCATTATACACTTCCTATGCATTCGTGGTGGCTGGTGGAGAACTGATGCTAAAAATTTATATTCCTATCATCTCGCTATGGTGCATGTAAGTAATCAAGTTATTAAAAAATATGGGAATACAAAAGATTTCCAATAATATATGCAAACATGGATGATGGACTTACAAAGACGTGTTTACCTAGTTCCATACATTAAAGGGTTAGTTTTATTGAGTGTAATATTTTTTTTAAACTTATGGTAATTATTCAACTAATTATTTCTTCTTCAACATGTAGCTTAGGTTTTGATTACTTTTTTTTTGTTTTAACTTAGATTATCTTTTTTATTCCATAAAAGGGTTTAGTATTTTGACTTTAGACATGTATATTATGTATTCAAAATGTTTTATTTGAAGTGTATGTTATGTTCTGGATAATTTCTTATTCACAAATTTTGATTTCATACCAAAACCAATTTAAATTAAGAAAACACAAAGATATACGATTGACAATGTATAACCAAACATAAAACCAAATAGTACTAATGCTATATGTATACATACACACACACACACACACACACACACACACACACACACATATATATATATATATATATATATATATATATATATATATATATATATATATATTGTGTGTGTCACCGGCTATTGAGAGGGTTAATTCCAAGTTAAATAAACTATAGGTTAGGCAAGTTTTGCAAAATTTTATTCCATTTTTGTTCTCTCATTAGCTATTAGAAAATGTAGCTTTGATATAGGCTTTAATTGCATTCGCCTTCCTTTAAGTGAATTAACATAACAATTCATTGTATCTTTATTAATGCTTGTGAAGATTTTTAATTTGACTTTTTTTAATTGCATTCATCTAGCATTGGATTAATTTGACTTTTAATTTCATTTTGTAACTCTTGGACTTCTTTAATTTGAGTTTTATGGTTTAAATACACAGAACATGGAATAGTTTTACACAAATCACGATTAGATGTATGATAGATGCTATAGTAGTATAAGAGATACCGACAACATTAACATGAGCAAGGCCAACTTCAACAAGACTGGGACAAACACAACAAAGCAACCAACAACAAAGACACCAAGACCAGAACTACCAGGACATGACTACTCAATATTAGGCCTTTAGAATTTTACATTTTTGGATTATGTTAGCAATTTTAGATTATGTTTGTTAGAAATTGATTAGGATTTTATTCAATACATACGAATTTTGTCTGTAGAAAATATCAAATTAAGTTTTATGCAATACAACAATTTCCAAAGAACTAGAGTTTTAGCTAGTGGTGCCTCATCAACCAAATTAATTTTCCCTAATTCACAGTTTCATACTAAAAGAGTAAAAAATTTTGCAACTTTTTGCAAAAGCACATCAATAACGTCCAGAGTCCAATTAGGTACATGCTCATTCTTATTAACCATTAAAGAAGAAAAATAACATAAAATGACAACAAAAGAAAGAAAGTTCCAGTGAGTACCTCTCCAAGTCGAACTAACAATAGAGTATAATCTTACTATGCCAGAATACAAAATTTTAACCAATTTAGATATGCAAATGTCAAAACACCAATAATCATTCCAAAGGTTAATACAATCCCCTTTACCAAGCGTCAAAAAAGTATTTTCCAGAACAACATCTTATGCATCCTTAATACCATGCCAAATTGATGATGATTCAAAGAGCATATATTTCTTATACTTAGACTTAAGTAATTGAATACGCATGAGTTTAGTCCAAGTCATTTTTTCATAAGTAAACTCCAAAACTAAATGTAGCAGATAGGTTTTATTCTCCAACGAAATCTTAGTAACCTGCACACCACTATTCAATTTAAAACCACATAAGATGGACTATTTAATAGTGAGCAGTCAATGTTTCTATGCATCTCCAATCCAAACAAAATTCCAAATCCATTTTCCACCTCAAGAAGAAGCTTAATAAGCCATTTGTAAATCTGAAAGGTAAGCATTTTATTTCAAACATCTTCTTTATGATATTTCTTAATGATTTATACAAAGTGGACTTCACACAATGAATTGTTAAGAATCTCAAGTGTGCCTTAATCTCAACATTATGATGAATATTTGGACTTTCGAATGAAAGACATGACTCATGAGGTTAGAGAAAAATATATTTTTGGCAATTATATGCATATAACATCTTGAAAAATAATTCAAAGAAACCTTTGTATTCTATTCATACTAGTATCAAATGTTAGCCTATGTAGTCCTAGTATTTTCCATCATTCCAAGATTTAACTGTTTTTTTTTTTTTTTTTTTTTTTTGTTTTGCAAATGTTAATGATGTAGTGAATACATGAAAGAAAATGAATTGTTACACTATGCACTTGGTTCACCACAATGGAAGAAATTGATTCTTTATATCCACAATTTAGAAATGATCTAAGGAACCATAAACTTGATCTTATAACAAATGAAATGAATCAATTTAGTAACTTAAGAAACATGCATAATTCACAACCCATTTTTCTTGCTATTTATAACTTGCCTTCTTAATTATATTTGAAGCAAAATTATACGATGATATCATGACTAAGAAAATCATAAAATGAAATGGATATTTATCTAACTTTGTTTGTAAAAGAGTTGAGATTATTTTGGGTGAAAAGAGTTGACCTATTAAATTTTTCTAAAAATATTCTCCCGCATAGTAGATATCAAATTAACTTTTAATAAATATCAATAGAATGAAACTACAACAATAATTATAACTAGTGAGCAAGGGTATGACTTGGTGAGACACAATAATGTTATATTTGAAAAAACATAGAAGAAATTTATCTAAAAGAACATGTTGAAATTCACATTCTTTGAACTATTGTATTAATCCAAATTAAAAATTAAAAATTATATATTTGTAATGTATGTGAAAAAAATATTTGTGATAATATAAAGGCCATGATTCTCAACATTAAAAGGAAATAAAAAATGGTATAAATGGTCATAAAATTTTAGTTGTAGAACATTGTAACAAGATGTCAAAGCTAATTCTGGTGGTGAGAAAATAATTGGTGCACAAGATGGGATTAAGGGTGACAATATTGCTTCTCAAGATTCAATTCTTATGACTCAATCTAATTTGGTGGTGCAACTTATGATAGAGCCTATAGGGAAACTTGTGGAGGAGGTGGAGACGATGGTAGAGCCTATGTTGTGTAGTCTCAGCTTGTGGTGAAGCTTGTGATGTAACAATTTGTGATCCAAGTAGTGCAACTTGTTGTATTTACCTTTATGTATTTATTTGGTATTTTTTTCATAATGAGTATAACTTGTCTATGTTTTATGAGGTGTAATTTTTTATCATGAGTTTGGTATTGATCTCCTATATTTTTGTGTTTATTTATTTTTATTTTTTTAATTTTTAATAAATTTTTCATGTAATAATGAATGATTGTTGAACTTTAAGGTGTGCACATTATTTGAGACATCAACGTTTGTAGTGATGTCAAAGATAACTTTGAATACATAAAATTTGGTTTAATCATGTCTTTTGTCCCTATTTTCGTAACAAAATCTCAATTTGGTCCCTTTCTTTTTTTTTCATCTCAATTTGGTCCCTATTTTCGAAACTTGATCTCAATGTAGTCATTTCTGTCAGTGGTACAGTAACAACGTTAAATGGGGTGTCACGTGTCAGTTCCTCGATTTTTTGAATTTCTTTTTGAATTTTTTGAATTTTTTATTTCTTTTAATTTTTTTTAAAATAAAACATTTGCCACGTGTCAAGTTGTCATCGTGCCACGTGATAGTGACAGAGTGATGTGGTAGTGACAATGACAGGTGTCAGTATTATGCCAGGTGTCATTTCCTCATTCTCAATTTGGTCCCTGTATTCTAATTTTTGTCTCAATTTAGTCCCTATTTTTGTAAAAATAGTGCAATTTTGTCCCTCTTCAAATTGAAACAAAAATTAATTTTTATATAAATGTTATACAAATATTTTTCTTAAATTTGATATTTTTATTCAAATTGATATTTTTATTATATATTTTTAACATAGCTAAGTTTATTTAAATTTGTGTTTCACATTCAACTTTACTTAAAATTGTTTTCAAATTTTAAATTTATATGTTTTTTATTGTTACATGAACTAGTTAATTTATGAATTTTTTTTTCTGTTAACATTATTTTCTATTAACAACTTTAAAATAATTTAAAATAAAGTTCAATGTAAAATATTAATTAAATGAACTTAATTTTGTTAAAAATATTTACTCGAAATATCAATTTTGATAGAAATATTTGTGTACATTTATATAAAAATTAAATTTGATTTCAATTTGGAGAGGGACAAAATTGTTAAATTTTTACAAAAATTGGGACTGAATTGAGACAAAAATTAAAATAAAGGGACCAAATTGAGAAAGTGGAAATGACATAAGTAAAACGTGTCATTGTCACTGTCACATCACTCTGTCACTGCCACGTGGCATGATGACAGTTTGACACGTGGTAATTTTTTTTAAATTCAAAAAAAAAAAATTCAAAAAGTATCAAAAAATCGAGAAATTGACACGTGACACCACATTTAACGCTATACTATACTACTAACGGAAAGGAGTACATTGAGATCAAATTTTCAAAATAAAAACCAAATTGAGATGAAAATAAAATAGAGAGACCAAATTAAAATTTCGCTAAGAAAATAGGGACAGAAACATATTAAACCCATAAAATTTTAATTGAGATTGATATATTTTTAGAATTACAACTACACAAATTTACGATTGAGTGACATACTTGCCACTAACCTTTTTAACCAGAAGATAACGTTAGGGATGTTGCCCTTATATACAAATTCCCATTGCATTGTTGCACTAATATATATTAGCTAAAATTAAAGTAATAAATTGTCATTCTGATTTTCTATGTAGCAATTAGGTTATTTATTAATTTTTTATCATAGTAATAGTGACGAGGTTTAGAAAGACCTCATACAAATTATTTAAACTATCCACTATTACGCCAATACGTGTCAACCAGTCTTTTGACATGAAATCTCCAACGCAAAAAAAAATTGCTATAAAAATTTCTCTTTTAATTAATTTTATTATTATTTTTATGATAATCATTACTGTACTCTCATTATCAATGTGTTGGTGTAATTTTGAAAGTAGCTAGGTAGTCCCTATCACGACATAAAACTTATGTTTGTTGTTTCCAAAGTGTCTCTTGTTTTTTTTAGTGAACATATATATACGTTGTGATAAAAAAGGTGAAGGGGTAACTTCTGGTTTCCAATGTAATATCACACTACTCACTTAATAGTAAAATAAAATATATTTATTTAGATTATGAAATAATTAAAATAAATATTTTTTTTGTTTTTTAAATTTGTATTATCTAATTAAGACTTAATTCAATGATTAATCATATTTGTATTTATCTTGACTAGTTTTGTTGACGAATATTTTACCTTCACTTTTCAATCTTCAATAATATATATATATATATATATATATATATATATATATATATATATATATATATATATATATATATAACTTTCAGCTAGTTTTCAAATTTAAGTTACTCTGCAATTAATTATACGTTTTCAATTAATTTATACCAAACATTTTCTAAGACATTCAAATTATACCGCACTTAGGCGGTTTAACAAAATTACACGCTAAAATCCGTCTACATAAAGTTCCGCAAGCACACAAGCAGTTATCAAACAAATCAACGGACAAGCATAAGCGGCCTAGGCCGCCTACTTCAGAAGACAAGACGACATCTGCCGACCATTCCAGACTTAGAATATTACAAACGAAGCTCCTAAGACCAATAATCATTGAACTAAAAGGCCTGGGCCAAGCCCAGGCCCACCTACGACCCAAGAAATAGCCCAATTCGTGACAAGGCCAGACATAATTAATAACCCTATAAATACATGTGGACCCCAGCAATTAAAGGTACACATTCATTAATCCCTTAATCATAAGATTGACTTTCTAAGAATCCTTTGGTTGACTTGATCGTCGGAGTCCTCTCTGCACGTAACCCCTCATGGGTCCAAACCGTGATACCAGCACACGACATACGCAAGCCAAGGAGGAGCCAACTAGAGAGATTGCGGATTGAGGTAAGGTGATATTAGTGTCTGGCTTCTCTTATTTGTTTCTGCAGGAACACAAATATTAAGCCAACTTAGTAATGTTTCACTAGGGATGACAATGGGATGAGGTGGGATGGGTTTTGCAAAGCAATCCCATATCTAGAAGCGGGCTTCTTTATGACTAAGGGGAGTCATGGGTCCCCCAAGTTTTTTATTTTATTGTTTATATATATTTATATGTATTTTAAATTTAAATTTATATATTATTATATTATTTATATACTTTTTTTATTTAAAAAGTAAAATAAAAATTAATTTGATGGACCTTGATTAATAAAGGAATTAAAGTTTTATATCTACTCATAAGTTTTTTTCACAGCACATCATTAAAAAAGTGTGAAAGAAAAAAAGAAAGATAGTTTGAGAAATAAAGATGGGAGGACAAAGAGAAAGAAGAACACATGCTCACAATATCTTATGAATCAATATCTATGTATGTTAGATTTATCATTTTTTTCATTACAATATTTCTTTCAAATTAAGTTTTTCCTCAAATTAGTATGAACTCTAAGTATGATTTTAGGAATTTTTTTTATGAAATTAGCATGAACCCAAATTATTTTTTTCTCAAATTAGTATAACCCTATATTATAAAAGGTTAGAATTTTGTGTTTTCTGCTTGCATACAATAAATGAGTTTAATAGTCTTGAATTATAATATAAATTAGAATACTCATTTTGCCTAAATTCAATCAATTAAAAAAAATTAAAAATTGAAAAATGTAAATTGTGGTATGAGAATTGTTTAAGTAAAGGAAATAAAAATTTTTTTTAATTCAAAAAATTATATATAGAAAATCTAAATTGGCACTCCTAGATAATTTATCCAAGTTTCGCCATTGCCCATATCTATCTTTATAGAAAAAATTCTTTGTCTCCATATCCAAATCCACGGTTATCAAACTTTTGTCTCATCTCCATTCTCACCGAGTAATAGGTATATACTCGTACTCATACCTATGTCATCTTTCTTGCTGTTTCAATATTAATTAATTAATTTTTATAAAATTACGATAAAAAACATAATATTATTAAATATTCAATATTAAGGGGAGGGTTGTTTCTTTCATATCAAATATTTAGAAAGAAATTGTAATTGTATACATCTCATATTAAAATACCAACTAAAATTTCATGAGAACCAAAGCATTTATTAAATTTGTAAACATTAATGAAACATAGTTGATAAATTTTAAAAATATTTTTTAAAAAATATAAAAGGAAAACAAATATTCAAATTAAAATATATTTTAAATGTCTGTTTACTTCAATTCTTTAAATTCTAATGATTCTTTTTTTATACACCAATAAAAATCATAATACATGACTTGATCAAAATCATGCAAAGAATAAAGATTAAACTAATAATAATAAAATTTTAACATAGATCTTGTATATTTTGAACTTTAATATATGTTAGATGGTGATAAAAAACTTCATAGCAATTATATAAATTTGTATACTATAGTAAATAAAATATACTTATACAATTATAGAGACAAAATTACAGTTTGATATTAAGTTATAAAAAAAAATACTTATATAAAATATATCAAAATAGTATTCTACATGATAAAAATAAACAAGTAAAAATATTAAAAAAATATCAAATGTGTGTATTAGAAACAATTTGAAAGATTATTAAATGAAATCTCAATATTGAAAATAAATATATAATTAAAGGTGTGATAAGATAAAAAAATATTGTAGACATCTAAGAAAAGTTTTCAAATATTAATATAGTCAATGATTTGAGAAATAACAAAAATTGTTTTGGCAAAACAAAATAGTTCTTCAAATGAAACAAAAATTAATAATAATAGACTAAAAAAGATAAAAAATTTATATTACCTAGTACATGAAAATGTTTATGCTATTAAACACTTAAATTGAGAGTGTTAAACATTTTCATGTGAAAGAAAAATATACAATAAATAAAAATAAAAAAAATAAAAATATTCAAATGTGAGACATAAAAAATATTTAATTAACATACATCAATTGAACATAATTGGATATAGGTTATGATATGATGAAAAATATATTGGAGATGCGAATGAATTTATTAAAAACAAACAATTAGAAGAATTAAAAAATAAAAAATGTAGTAATATACATATATATATATATATATATATATATATATATATATATATATATATATATATATATATATATTATATTATATAAGGTTACTAAATTGACTATGTACATCAATTGACTATGTATATAAGGTTACTAAACTAATGACCTATAAATTATTACCACTCACCAATTTCTTTAACCACTCTAATTAAATTCACATTGTTCTTAAATGACACTATAAAATATATTTATAAAGTGTATCTCATAGATTAGTTGTGTGATCAAACCATAATTTAGGATTTAGTCACACTTAAAAGCTCACCATCCCTATGAACTTATATCTTTATCACAAACTCATTGTGTGTTGCCAATAAAATTACACTCAATTGGATTATTGCCTGATCAATTATAATCATTAAGTCATAATAATTTTATATACAAAAATATAAACGTACACTTTCGTGTGAAGTACCCTTATTCTACATTTTCACATGTTGTTTAGTGTAATATTTTGGTTAAATTAGTATAATTGTTAATTTTATATCTAAACTAATATGCCAATTGTAACACATTCATACATTACATAACCATTGAAAGGTGTTCTGAAATTTCTATCATTACCAATCGTGATAACATGAAAAATTAATTATCACTTAGTCATGAATAATGTCAAATTAGTGTATGTTTAGTATCACTCTAAGTTTGTTATAATAATATAATACTCAATATCATGAAGTCATTATTATATTATAAGGGTTAAATATGCTTTTACTTGGATGTGAAATTGAAATTTGTCTATATCTCAAATTTTGACATATTTTGGTTTCCAAACTTTAAAAATAAATGGATATAATTATTTTAATATAATGATATTAACTTTTTTAGGCTTGTTAAGTGATGATTAAGACTAACATTTGAGCTTAAACATATCAAAATGTATAAACAGTAGCTCAAATGTCATAAAATTATGGGTGACAAAGCAAACCGGTCCGACCCATTTAGGCCCAACCCACACTTTGCCCGCAAAATGCGAGCCGGGCTGGCCTGTCTCACATTTTTAACGCGGGCTGAAAAAGTCTGGACTGCCCACGAGCCAGTCCGCCTATTTTTTTTTTTAAATTATCATAAAGCTTTCAATGTTCAACAAATTAGGAAAACTTAACAAGTTCACAAAATTAAGCAAAGACGTTGGGGATTTGGATGATAAATTGAGAATTCAACATTTTCATCATAATATACTCATGCTTTGCCATACACGATATATTCTTCAAATTTTAGTACATTCAAAAATACATAATATTTGACTTCTCCAGTCATACAAGAATTTGAAACATTTATAAAGAAGTCTAGAAGAAAGTAATCGATATACACAAGTGCAAATTTTTTTTATGCGGGTTAGCAAGCTCACGCGAGCTAGGCTTGTGCAGGCTCAATATCCTGACCCGTCCTGCATTTTTTTTGCGGGCTGCTCCGTCGGGCCAAATCCATATTGTCACCCCTACTTAAAATGTGTTTGACATGTAAACAAATTTAACGTAATTGGATTAGACAAACTATATCCATTCATTTTTTAAGTTTGAAAATCAAAATATATCAAAATTTAAAATATGAACAAATTTTAATTTCATATCAAATTTAGGAAATAAAATCATATTTAACTCTTATTGTAAAAATTATAAAAAGACTCCAAAATAAAATTTGATTGAGGTAAAAAAAAAGTATCCAACACTAATATCCAAAGAATAAATAATGAATTATTGTCTATTGAACAAACACAAAAGAACACCAATGAGTAGCATAATCAAACTAGTACCCAACACAACCAACTCTAAAAGAAAATTGTTGTAACTCGATTACTTATGTTGTACTATTTTACCTGTTCGTTCTTTAACGTGTGTATGTTAGACACATCTTAAGTAACCTTTTTTATTTATTTATGATGACTTTAACTTCCATAAAGATGATGCAAAAAGAGTTAATAAGACCTTCAATAAAAGTCATTTGGGTTGGTTATTGATGAGGGGTTTGAAGAATGATGAGCTTCATTACTTAAAATTTAACTTTATTTTGACCTGAAATTTACAGTTTTGAAAAAAACAAATATAAATAATTCTGAATGTCAAGTCACTGGACTGTTTTTGATGATTTTTGCTTTTGTTTTGTATATTTTTGTTTTGGTGAGAATGGTAGCAATGAAGGAGTAGCAACAAAGGCTATGAAAAATAGATTATAATTATAACAGATAATGTCTCCTGTTTCCTCAGCAACGGACAAGATTTGAAAATGTGTTAAAGCAAACACATTCAATGGATGTGCTAGTGTAGTGATTGCCACCATGTTCCATGTTATTGACTAAGTAAACAAAAAATAATAATTAAATATCAAGAGACCAAAATATTCATAATTCTTTTAGTATAAGGATTTGGCTTATAAGAACTAAATGAAAATAAGGTTTGTTTTCTTTAAAGTACAATTTTTGTCCATTATTTTAAAGTACGGACACTTTTAGAAAATTATTAGTTTTTTATTTATCTTTCTTATGATGATTTGTTTAAAATTATTCATTATTTTAAATACTTGATTTAGTCTTTTTTTTTTTAAAAAGTCAATTTAATTTTTAATTTTTTTTTTCTTATGAAATTCACGGTGACGACAATATCTTAGTAAAATGTGACATTATTGTCCGAGTCACCCGTTACTTCTTTCCATAGGTAAATTTTGATTAATGATATGTTATTTATTATTTATATAACATATTATTATTGTAACTCAATCATTATTAATTTGATGGAAGAAATTATATTAATTTATTTCTTTAAGAAGATAATTAAATTGAAAATGTTTAAGATAGAAAGATGAAATTGGTAAAATTATATTAATAATAATGAATAGTAACTATTAATTTTTTTTAAATCAATGATTCTAGCCTATTTGTCTAAAAAAAAGAATTGACATATTAATGTTAACTATTATATGATACAATTATAATTATTATTTTGATCATTCTATTTAATTAGAGAAAAAATAAAAAATAAAAAATAATATGAAACTTAAAGTGTTAAAATAATGATATAATCATTTTAAGATAATGCCAATCTCAAATAGAGTATGTTTAATACTAATACCTTAAACGTTATTGTCTTAATTTTTCAGTCGAATTAAATAAAATAATTTAAAATTTTCGGAAGGATTATTTTTTTTTTCTAATTTGAAATGAGAGAACCAAAGTTACAAATTATAAAAATAGAAACTTTATAATTCTACTTTCACTTTCTAAATAATATTCTTTTTTTCTTCCCTAAACCCTACAGTTTTCTTTTTTTATCATCGAATATTTTCTCCTTATCTTCTCTTTAAGTTCTCTAATGAGTTCTTTTACTTCTACGTGTGTTTGAAAGCTAACTTCCATGTGAGCTTTTCCTTGGACGAATTCATTGCGAGCATTTGTATAAATAAATAAATAAATAAATAAATATATATATATATATATATATATATATATATATATATATATATATATGTATTGTATTTTTTTTTTTTATATAAGTTTACTACAAGTCTTTTGATGACTTTATAATATAATATATAGTTTAAATGTTAGGGTATTACACTTTAATCGACAATATATTAACGTAATTATGATTATTTTAACTTTGACTTTCGCGTTTTCTTTTCTTTTTAACTAATTAGATAGAATGATGAAAAATACTAGTTACAATTTCTTAGCTAACATTATTATTATTATTATTATTATTATTATTATTATTATCATCATCATCATCATCATCATCATCATCATCATCATCATCATCATCATCATCATCATCATCATGATCATGATCATCATCATCATCATCATCATCATCATCATCATCATCATGATCATCATCATCATCATGATCATCATC
>Ga0214542_1008797_pt1 | contig 16282 bp, 5 predicted proteins | sample CNSS1metaG_FD_160096 | JGI IMG/M metagenome (GOLD analysis project Ga0214542, IMG submission 160096) | Root nodule microbial communities from cowpea collected in UCLA plant growth center, Los Angeles, California, USA - CNSS1 | ecosystem: Host-associated > Plants > Roots > Nodule | place: USA... | reverse complement strand
TATATATATATATATATATATATATATATACGATATTAAGACTTGGAATCTTCTACACTAAATAGAAACATCTAATAAGTAAAGTACTGTAATAAATATTCTCTTTCAATTTCAAATCCCAAAAATAGATATTAAAACATTTTAAAATACTATATGTTTTTTCTCCCCGTTTAAGTTTGATTAAGTTTTTTATTCCTTATAATTTATTTTTATTATTATTATTTTATCTTATAATTTTATTTTGAAATTATCCATGTAAATTTCATACGCTTCTAGTTTTAATTTTTATCAAAAGTTCATGCTAGACATAATATGTCCATGCTAATTAAGCATAATATGTCCTTTAATATCTTCATCATGCTAACACTAAAAAAAACATTTATTATTTATCATGAAAAATATTATTAAAATAAAAAGAAAAATCATGGGCCAAATCAAATTCATAATCAAATTATACATGACAACCTTTAGACTAAAACTAAGCTCCTTTCTATATTGAAAGTTGATATGTAGTATGAAAAAAAAAATTAATATTAAAAAATAAAACTAATATTAGAAAATAAAACAAAATATCATTTAAAATTTTCTCTATTTACCAAAGCTTATGTATTAGTCAACTTATAAGTATTTCTTTCCCTAAAAATATAAGAAATTTGAAATTCTCTTCATATATTTATAAAAAGTCAGACATTTATTTCGTTATCTTTATGAGTCCATGGACTATATTTTGAGTATTCAAAATTTTATACACCACAACTTAGTCACATTCAAACCATAGACATGAGAACTTCTCTTTCTAAATATACTTGATCGATATAATTTTCATAAGTTTATCGTAAAGAAAATTTTACAAATCCAAAAAAGAAAAAGAAAAACTATTAATAAATTATTCTTTACTACCTATAAAAATACAACCACGACAATCGTGTACAAAAATGTTAAAACCTATGTCATGCTGATGTAATGAGAAGTTAGGAATGTATCAAATCGATAATTGTTGCTTTTTTTCACATAATATTTTGCATAGGATAATGATATTTTAATTTGTTTATTTATTTATTTTTAACTCATTATTTTAATTTTTTTAAAATCATTATATCATATTATTATAAAAAAATTAAAATAAATAATCTAAAAATAATGAGAATAATAAGTTAAAAATGAGTTAAAAAAAAAAGTTAAAATATCTTTATCTTTTTGTTTTGCATATATGTTATTTCTCATTCAGTCTGTATAAACAATTATTTTTTGTCCATTTCTACGTTGGCACTGTTTTATCATAACTTGAATGGATGAGGATGGCTGCACTATTCAGAACTACAAAATCAAATTCGACAAAGTAACAAGTATGTTTGTGGGTCCATTTACTTGGTGATTATTAATAATTGTGACTCTCAAAATACAAGTAACATCAATTAAAGTCTGGCTCTAAAATCTTATCCTAACATAACCTCATTTAACATGCTAAGATACAAAAATTCGATATTAATTCGATATTAGCAAAGACAAATAAACATGAAAATGTAGATTAGACGTAGATTGATTGATTAGTACTTTCAGAAAAATATGGTTGAAGGTTGGGGTTGATGTTATATAAATTAATTAATGTTAGATTAAATATCAAGGAATATTTTTTTAGTTCTAATTAGTCAAATGGTACCTATCTTCATTTATATGTATTAGATTGGTATCTGTTTTTAAAAATGTGTCAATTGAGTTTAAACTTTTGAAAAAATACTTCATTAGGTCACTTTCAGCAAAAAAATTATTAATACTGTTAATGATATTAATATTTAAGATGACTTAGAAAATTAAGTATTGATATTTATATCAAAATTTAGTGGTAAAAGTCATGAATTAAATTAACAGCTTTAGTAATTTTTGTTTGAAAGAAACCTTATCAATACATTTTTTCAAGAGTTACGACTAAATTAACACATTTTTAAAAATGGGTATCAAATTGATACATCTAAACAAAAATAGGTATTATCGGACTAATTTCAACTTTTAAAAAAAAAATTAGATATTTGAAAGCGTTTGCATGTGACATGGCCCACTACTTACACTGCTGTGGGAAATATCTCAATATATTTTGGATACGAAACACTTTTACTTTGAAGGTTGTTGATATTTATATCACTAATTTATTACACCTTAATTAAGAAAAATGATGACATGCTTGTTTGATTCTTCTTAATTAATTTCGATTTTCTGCACCATGTTTACGTGTTTATTTAATTAGTTGAGACAGTTTTGGTATAACTTTTTTTTCTTTCTAATTTATCCTTTTAACGGGAAAGTTATACTGAATATTATACATTAGTATAATAAAAATTAAACTTTTGAACAAAGTAACTTTTGTATAAAAAATCAGTACTTATTAAAAAAAAGCATAAAATAGTATTTAGAGAAAAAGATACGAGACACTGGATAATTTATATAATTTATATATTATTACTTCTTTATATTTTATATCTGTATCACATTAATTATTTATTATTCTTTTCTTTCTCTTGGCTGTACAATATATGTAACACGTTTTAAAAATTATTTTTTTGCCCCATTAATTTTTCTTCTATCTTTTCTATACTTTCACTGCGCAAGAAAAAAAAAATTGAAGGCGTGAAAGTACGAGTTATTATTCATGTTTATAATTAATCATTTGCGTGGTTTGCCAAAACGGAGAAAGGAAGGGATGAGGGAGTCTTCATTACTAAAAAAACTTCAATTACCAACAAAATTTCCTGCAAAAGAAAATTTCATAAAAAATACTTGCGAAAATACTTGCAATTTTTTTTGTAAAAGATTATTTACAGAAAATACATGTGAAAGTTGTTGCCTTAATAATAATATTATTTATTTGTTTCTATGAATAAAAATTTACAAAACAAAACCCTTTAATTTGTGTAAAATTATTTGTAAGAAAAACAAGGGTTAAATATGTTTTTGTTCCCTCAAGTTTCAGCGAAATTTGGAATTAGTCTCTCATAACAAATTTTGACCAATTTAGTCCTTCATCTTTCAAAATGCATGAATTTAGTCTTTTTAACCAAATTTGGTTAAGTTTATCTGATGTTTCAAGCGCATCTCATGATAGTATTTAAATTATTTACACTGTTTGACACATTTTTGCTTCAATATTAACTTAAATACTATTATGAAATGTGTTTGAAACGTTATATAAACTTAACAAAATTTAGTTAAAAGGACTAAATTCACGCATTTTGAAAGATAAAGGACTAAATTGGTATAAAATTTTGATGAGGGACTAATTTTAAAATTCACTGAAATTTGAGGGACCAAAAACATATTTAACCGGAAAAACAATATTAATACCCGTCATTTTTTTGCCGTCAATATTATATTTTTTATTTAGTGTCTCATTCAAAAAGTACATTTTCTTTTTGTTTTTGACGTGTAAGACCTAGCTTTTGAAACGTTGAAGGTGAGAGTGGTGAACCTGAAGTCTGGCTAATCTTTGATATCGATCTTGTTACTGACATTGATTTCTTTCCATGATAGTCATCGCCTTTTTGGCAAGGATCTTGCCTGTCGTAACTTAAATCAGACGAGACACCAAACCAAAAAGAAATTTGTTTAGAAATTGTTACACTTAAATGTGAACTGAAATGTATAGAAAAAAAAAGATAAAATAATATGTCAAATATATTTTTACATAATAGTGTAAATTATATTTATTTTATAATTAATTGATTGAGTTTTATTAAGTAACACTACATTATACAACATAAGTATTGTTTCTATTCACAGTCATTTTTAACTAATTTGTACTAGTACTATTTTTTTAATATATTTCCTTTTGACTAACTTGTAAAGTATTTTTTAACATGTTATTTCAGGCTTAAAACCGAGTATTGTTTAACCCAATCACTTCTAACTAAGATAGAGAAATTGTCTAGGATTTGATCAAAATATCAAAAGTTTGCTCATTTACGTCTTTTGACATCTACAAATTTAATAACTTTCTTCTACTTTACTACATGAACACAATGTTCTTACAAAATTATTGGGGTACAAAAAGATTTTGACTATGTTTTAACATTTCACAAGTTATGTCTCAAATTCTTATTCTTCTCTTCAATATAACTTTATATAGGCATTGAAAAGAAATGTCATGAAAAACCTTTTTCTAGTTGTTGAGAATCTTCAAACTCATCACTTGAATGTCTTCCTTTATGGATGACAATGCATGGCGGACGGTAGGGCCGGTTCACAGCTCGTAAGAAAAAAGTGAATTGAGCTGAGTTTATGAGTCTGGTTGTCTAATTTGACCCATTTCGCATAACTCACTACCTTTGCGAGCAAATGACAGAGCAGAGTGGGCCAACCCACATAGCTCGCATAATTTTGAATTGTAAAAATAATTTTATTTTTTTAATATTAAATGGAAAGACAAGTACCGCATGATGCAACTGACACTACTCTCAACCCAAAACTTTAAGGCAATGGGTTTATGGGCCTTGATCCTGAGATCTGAGTCTAACCACATAAGACACTGACACCACTCTCAACCCAAAACCTTAAGCCAATGGGTTTATGGGTCTTGATCCTTATATGGTGCTCTACTTTCTCAATTGTGGTCAATGTGAGACTTAGACTCACACTTGGATTCCTAACATTAATTTAGTATTTTTTTATATATATATATATATATATATATATATATATATATTTCCTGCTTTCAAATCCTTTTGTGATTATTAATACTTTCAACTTTTCTTTATCTAGTTTTGTTTAGAGATTTAACAACATATTTTTACTGCCAATCAAATATAATTCTTCGTCAACTAAAATTTCACTTTTATCTTAGTTAGCTGAGATTTGATTCTACTCGTCTCCTTTATATATATATGGTGAAGTTATATATAGTTATTTAATCATCAATTAACTCTAAATTTCTTGTTCAATTAACTTAAGCTTTAATTTTACACAAAAAAAAAAGACTATTCAATTTAACGTATTATTTATAATACCAGATACACCAAATGAAAAACAAGTATAACCCAAAATAATTATATATATATACCATATGTGAAACTATGTGTATACATTCAATTTTACACATGTATTTGCTACTCTCTACGTTTTTTATATACTCTAAATTTTGTATGACAACTAAGTACATTAAATTATAACTTAAAAAAATCATGTAAAAAATATGTTTTATGGAAAGTTTATCATCATGCAAAGCTTGATTTAAACAAAGCAAAAAGTTGACTAAGCGATACAATGAAAAGATGAGGATATATTGATCTAAATTTTTTAAAATAATGTATAGAATAAATTAAAACTTAAAATAGTTTTGTTGCCATTAAATAATGACATATTACAATCATAACATTTTAGATATGTTTTTCGTTCATTATCGCATATTAATTTTTTTGTCGTTTTTTAATGAATTACTGAAATTTTTAACATAATCATGAGCTAATTTATAAAAAATTGAATTCATAAAAAAATGAAATACAAAGATTTATTAAACAAAGGGACATACAAAGTGAGTACATAACTTTTTCATAAGTGGATGGGTTAAAACGTATTTAAATCTTTACGTTAAATCAGTTAACTATAGTATTAAATTAGACCAGGTTAAAAAAATTATTCTTTTGCAATAAATAAAAAATTGGACTTGACTCACTTACAAACTAATTTATTTTGGTGGATAAAAATGAAAAAGAGATCACGTAATTATAAAAATAATATAAAATTGAAATCTTAGTTCTTTAATTACTTGTGTATTACATAAAAACTTGAAATTAGAGAGAAATTTATAATTTTTTAACCTATCATGAAATTTGTATTATATGTAATCTTTACGTACTTATTATGAAAGTTTTAATTTTTACATATACTATACTATACTTTGTTATATATATATATATATATATATATATATATATATATATATAAGTTCTCTAGTCAATCCTTAATTTGAAATGAAAATATTTGAATTATCATCCCTTTTCTAGGGCTACTAGTGAGCCACAAGAAATGCTAAACAATCACTTCCATAGGTATAATGTCCAAAGCTTCTTCACACTAAAAAAGAAAAGAAAAAGAAAAAAAAAAAAGGTGCATGTGTTGTGTCTAAACTAGGGCACCAACCTTTGTGTGAAAATTACATGCTTTGCCTCAAATGACAGAATAAAAGTATGTTGACTTTGTCCCAATTGTAAGTGAGTGGAGTGATGATACCTTTCATCACATTCTTTAAAATGAAGCTCTCAAATAGATTGATAATGAAGTTTTCTTAGTTGGGCAACAATTACTTGCACATCAAACAGTTCTTACCCTTCTTTTCTGTGTGGAGAATATAGCACCAGATGTGTGTCACGAAATTTGAATAAAAAAAATTGAGATTGAAGAATCAATATTATAATAGATCTACACTGTTAAGTACAAATGGGTGTATTAGATTTACTGTTTGTGATGAAGTTAATAATATTTGTAGCTGTCAATTTGTTTAGTTTTGACTCTTTCATTTATTAGCCATCTAAGTAAAGGTGTTTCTGTGTACCAATTCTAAGTTGCGAGAACAATCAATCTATATTTAGAGTCATTCGCAGCAATTTTCAACTCTTTTTCTCATATTCTTCTCTTATATTTTTTGTTTACGTGTAATTTGTTATGAAACTTGATTTATAAATAATATTTTTTAGAGTATACAAAAAATAAAAAATAGACAAAGATCTTGTGCAAAATATGTACAAATCTTCGATGGCTATATGTAATGTGAAAATGATACAAGAGTGAGAGAGGTAAACATGAATAAAGGTTAAACATGTTTATAATTTCTAAAGTTTAAGCAAAAATTAGAATTCGTTCATATTTCGAATTTTTATATATTTTAGTCTCTAAATCTAAAAAGTGAATGTAGATAATTTTGTGAACCTAACACCATTTCAAAAAATAAATAAATTTTAAATTTAGAATTTTTTAAATGGTATAAATAACTCAAACATCAATCACTAATTTGAAACTCAAACATCATTTGACATATCAAAAATTTAACATTCAAGACAACTAGCAACTAGATTACAAAATCTATATTTATTTATTTTTAAAGTTTAAAGATAAAATTGTATTAAAGTTAAAAAAATGAAAGAATTTAAATTTGGCATTAGAAACTAAAAATATATTCAACAAAAGAAATAATTCACCAAAACAAAGTATAAAACATGATTTGTATGAGCTGTAGGAATAGAAAGTGAGAAAAATATAATAAGTAATATAAAGATGAAACGAAAAAGAATAAAATAAAACGAAATAGAAGAAAAGTATATGCTTGCATATTAAAAATTAGTTTATTAGTTAATTTCCATAACTGGTTTTGGTTTCTTTGCTCATATATACGTATTAGTATTTTAAATGCTAGTGAATTAGTATTTTATGATATATACACTAAAAAAATTCTTAAATAAAAATTAATTTTAGTGACAAAAAATTATTAATTATATAATAACCAATTTAGATGTCAATTTATAAAATAAAAAATTATTAATTACTAAAATAATCACTATTATGAATAAAAAATTATGGTTTTGGTCTCTAATTAATTAAAGACTAATTTAAAAACTAATTTATTTGGTGGTCAAATTTTAGTAGCTAATGTTTAGTGATCAATTTATAAACTAATTCATTTGGTAGTCAAAATTTTGATAGCTAAATTTTAAAAATCAATTATAACATTTTATTACTATTTTAGTAACCACTACTTTTTTGTTTTTAAATTAGTATCTAAAACTGGTCATGGTCACTCTATTTTTCCTTATCTTGTCATTTATACACATCTTCTTTTATACATACTTATCTTTTTCTTTCGTTACAATTTTGTTTCTAAACTTTATATGTATTTTTGTCGAAAGTGAAGACATTATAAAAATTTTTTTTTTAATTATTGTTATTAGCTTGGGCTAAACTTACCTAACTTAAATTAATATTAAAAATAAATTTTATTTACTATATTATCCTTTCACTACAATTAAACAAATTGTGAAATAAAAATCATTTACATTATCTGGATCTATGTTAAACTACTTTAACTAAAAAAAAATTTAAAAATTATTAAGATCCACTTAACCAAGCTGATTTATAATATATTTTTAAAAGTGAACATTCATAAGTAGGAAGTCAAACAAATATGGGCCCGCGAGCATTGCGGATAAAATGTGTAACAGGTAAAAAGTAAATATTGTAAACGGATATCCGCATATAACGGGTACAAGTATTTTTTATACTGCATGTTAGGTATCATAGTATTCATACCCGTGAATATTCCTACCGTTATACTTTAATTTAAATTAAAAAATTAGAAAAAAAGAACATGATTAAAACATTAACACATTGATTTTGAATAGATTATTTTTTTATCAATTGGTTTCAAAAAATCTCATTTCTTTCGAAATTGTTATTCAACACTGTTTAAATAGGTTATTACTCGTTATACTTTAGTTTAAATTAAAAAATTAAAAAAAAAGCATGATTAAAACATTAACACATTGATTTTGAATAGGTTGTTTTTTTATCAATTGTTTTCAAAAAATCTCATGTCTTTCTAAATTGTTATTCAACACAGTTTAAATAGGTTATTTGCACTCTCTTTGAAATTTATGAATGAATGTTATGTATTGTATTTTTATTTGAATTTATGGTTAAAATATGTTGTTAAATATTAAATTTTTCTTTTGTAAATACATGCAAGTACTTCTGGATATCCATATATATTAGCAAAATATGTGGATACCCGTATACGGATACATGCACGAATATGGATATGGGTACGAAACAGATATTTATCCAATAAATATGATATAGGAGAGTTACTATCCATACCCTAACCACCTTTTTCATATCCCTAGTGATAAGTTAGCATCTAATTATAATCATTGCAGGTACTACTCAAATTCGAAACTATTGGACAATTATCATCTGTTTTTATTTATTAGTTTTAGCTTATGACCAACGCTAATTTTTTTTCCTAACTATTTTACTAAAAATATCTTTCCACTTTTAAAATTATGAATTATATACTACTCCTTATATTATTAATAATTCCTAACCCTTATTGAAGATGAATTTAATTTCAGATTATCGTACATGATAAATTCTCTTTAATGAAAATAACAATTAATAATTAACAATTGTGAAAGGTAACATTATTTTTTATTTATAAAAGAATAGAAGAAGAATAATATATTAACTAGAGAAAATTTAAGAATAGTGATTCGATGAAAATGTATATGTAAATGTGTCTGAGAGTTTAAGTTGTAAAGTTTTCACAACAATGAGTAGTTAAGAAATAATTATTTTTTAATTTAAATCAATACGGTTATATATCTCTTTCTTATATTTTATGTAATTCTTGTTTCCAATATGTAATTACTAATTTAGTTATATTTCGAGAAATTAAGAGATAAAGTATTTTCAGATTTTTTATTTTATATATTAAGAAATCACAACACATACACAAACATAAACACATATGCACATTAAAAAAAATTAGATTAAAAAATAAGTTAGATAAAAAATAAATAAAATCAATGAATACTTGTCATAATTACATCTAATTCACACCTATTTATTTATTTGAAAATATCTAAATTAAATTGACCACTATTGGAGATCAATTCCTTTGTAGTCAAAAACTTTGAAAATTAATGTTAAGAATCAATTTTGAGACTAATTTATAAATTATTTTAGTTGTCAATAATTTTTAATTTATAAATTAGTATCTAAATTGATTATTATACTAACTAATTAATTTTTATTATTAAAATTAATGATTAAATGGCCTATAATAGTCACTCCAAAAGAGAAAGAGCATAAAAAATTAGTGTATATGGTTTGTAGGCACTATAGGCAATAGAGCATTCATAATGGGAATTGCCAAAATTAGGATCTATATTCATGGATGCAATTTGTAATGGTGCAGCATGAAAGATACTAACTCATCCCAATGTACATATCTCTTGAATGAGTATTCTATTATCTTGTATATGGTTGGTGTATGATATTTGGTTTGGCTCATGATTACACATAAATGTATTTTTGAACAATTATTTAATTTATTCTCTTTTGAATTTTAGTTGAGTTGTTATTCATATACTAATATATATATATATATATATATATATATATATTATTTAGAAGGGTTAGAACATTTCGAGTGTTCTTTTAGTATATCTATTAAGTTCAAGTGCTCTTTTAATTAGTATATCTATTAAGTCTTTGCTGATAAAGAAAAACATAAAAATAGTGTACATCAACATTTATAGAAGACAAAGACGTTTATATTGTAACGAAAAATACTTTTAGATGAATGTGCAAAACATTTGAAATCTTGTAAAGACAGTACTGTATAACATCTATAACAACATATTGGTCCATAAAATCCTTTAGTACCACAATTTATTTTTCTATGTATGTATTTTCGATTTTGTATGAGTTAGAACATTCTTATTGTTCTCTATATTAATTTTTTTATTAATTATATATATATATATATATATATATATATATATATATATGTATATATAAATATATATATATATATATATATATTTGATTGAATCTTCAATATAATTGATTATGTTGTTAATTTTTTATTAATATTTATATTTCGTATTTATTATAATAAAATAAATAATTAATATAATATTATAAAAATAAGAAGAAAAAAAAACCAGTCACATTATATTTTGATTCAAATTGTCCAATTTTTCTTAATCCAAAAAAAAAACAAAATTCTCATTTTTCACTTTTTCCATCTCAGCTTGATATTAATATATTTATCGTTTTCTCAATTAAATTTAGATCATTTCTCTCATTAAATATAGATCATGAAATTAACTGGAAACTAAATTTTGTATTAATATCATAAAACTATGTAATTTAATCTCTGGCAATATATATGTAATATTCAGAATCTAAATTTATATTTTCTTGTAGTTATCCTTTAAGCATTGTGGTTGTAATCAAGTTTGTTTCTTTAGCCGATAAGAAAAACAAGTTTAACGCGATTTAGCGAATGTGTCAAATTTATTGATGAATTCCGCTAATAAATGAATTTTAGAATTTAAATTATGGAAAAAAATGTTTATAATTAATTTGTCGATCAGATTCATGGGTAAATTATAATTTATATCATCGATAAATATTTTCATCAATAATATATTTGATAGTCAATTACAGTAATAAATTTCTTTAATAATTTATAAATCTTATTACTAAACAAATTTTTCTATCATTATAATCGTTAATAAAATGAATAGTAAATTTTCCAGTCAAGTCTGATAAGATTTTTTTAAAATATTAAATGGAGATGAGTGAGAAAAAGAAAGAGGAGGTGGAAGAGTGCAACACTAGCAAAGACAAATCGATAACACATTGGTGATTTTGACAGAGGAGAAGGTTGAGAAAGAGGAAAGACAAAGGATGAGGAAGACGAAGAGGAAGGAAGAGAATGATGAAACAAAAGTGATAACAACAAATACAAGGACAACAACGATAGAGCCTCGGCAAGGGGTAGAGCATGAGGAGAAAGAATACTTAATCACAAATTTATTGACAAAATTTATCAACTGTCATAATTCATCTGTAATTAATGATGGATTCGTAATTTTGGTAATCACCCACAAATTTTTTTATTATCAATTTACAGACAAAATTTTGATGATTAGTAATTTATCAATAAACTCAAATTATTATTTCGTGATTCTTATAGGGTAGTCTATAACTTAACTAATATACCATATATTTAATGATGATAGTCATGTGATTAGTTTGTCATGTAAAACTAGTTTTACTATATATTAAGACGAATTCTTGATAATGAAAATGTAAATAGTTTAAGTTTTTTTTTTCTTTTCTTTTTCTTTTTGGCAATTGCCTCAACAGTGCAAAAGAGTACAAGTGACAGAATTTCAATATTTCTTTGACCAATTTCACAGCTGGTGGGTAAGTGGGAAAATATATTCTTCTCAGTTAATTATACAACAATAATAATATCTATGCATGTGCATACTAGTATACTAAATATAGATATAGAATCGAAAATCCCTTTTGGCGTTTTTCTTTGTGCTTTTAGAAGCAAAAGGATTTGTAACTAAAAATGTGCCTAAGAAAATTAATAATCAAATATTTTTTAAAATTTAAACCCTATAAAAAATAATATTAAAAAGAAAGGAAATTTTAAAACGAAAAGTATATTATAACTTTTAATCCTCTAAAACCTTTTATATATAAGTATTATATTAATTCATAAGCAAATCCTTAATCTTTAAACCATTAGCATATCCGTGTATCAATTTCTTTTGATATTTCATGATTAGGTTGTTAACACTAAAATGCTATAGGAAAAAAATATGATACACTAAAACATATAATATATTGAATTTCTTTGACAAGAAGGCATCAATATTTAGTGAAAAACAAGAAAGATGGAAAAAAAAGTTGCAAGAACTGCAACCAAGTGCAAATAGTAAGTGTCTTTGGTATTTTCTTAAACATTTCCCAAACCAAACATAAATATACGGTTGTAAAGAAAATGTTCTTGTTCAATATAACGAATCTGAAATAAAATATGAAAACAAAAGTTAGAAAATTTAGGTTAAGGTTTAGTTCAACTCTGCGCACGATACTACCTTGCGGGACAAGGAAAATAGCACTTAATGGTCACATTATGTATAGCACTTAGTCTATGTGTAATCTTAACAAACATGAAACCTAGCTAGCTATGAACTTTTTCCATTTGTTTCTGCCTTTTCACCTTATTATGTTTGTCACAACTTTAGTTAGCACCACATGCGCCATGTTTTTTAACAAAAATGGTAGCTTAAGTTTCGTGGAAAAAATGATTCATTCTGTGTCATTTATGGATATCCTTCTCCAGCACTAACAGTGGTACATGTTCATTGGTAATGACAAGAAAATAGTCAATACAGAGCGACATTTGGTCAAAATAAATTTGTGGTCCAACAAGGATAAATAAAGAAAGATTCGATTCATGTGACTTTCAATAGTTTCATCAACATCTGAATAATTTGATTTCGAGGAAAAAAACAACGTTATAATATGTTCATCTAGTTTGAATGTGAGGAGCACTAACACAAAGGTTGATTAGGACCTTTTTCCATTTGCATTTGCACCTGTCACGCCTTACTATATATGTTTGTCGCAAACTTTATACTTAGCATCCATATGCAATGTTATCTTAAACAAAACTGGTGCTTTTTTCTTTCATGGAAAAAATGATTCGTTTTTTGCCATCATTTTATGAATGCCCTTCACCACTAACCGTGCTACATATTCATCCATATTCATTGAATATTATTGCATAGTTAATGTATATGAATCTGTCCTGTTAAAAAATTATAAGCCATGAGAAGGAAAAAAAATACACAAAAGGTGTTTAGTGAAAACAACTCAATGAGAGTTTGCTTACTTTTTTATTAGAATCTTGATCAATATATAGAGCATAATGTATAATCATAGAGAGAGAAAAATAAAACCTAATAAAAGAGAATCAAATATATGATATCTCTATCATATAAATAAAAGCAGGATATATATAATATCTTTATCACCCCTCTCAAGATGGGCACGAAGATTGTAAAGGTCCAACTTGGAAGTAGCAACCCGAAAAGCAGAAGGATGTAATGACTTAGTAAACATATCAGCAAGTTGATTTGTAGAAGGAACATGAAGAAGGTGGATAAGGTCATCAACAAGCTTTTGTCGAATAATGTGACAATCAAGTTTTATATGATTGGTACTCTCATGAAAAGTGAGATTCTTGGCTATGTGAATAGCGAAATTGTTGTCACAAAAGGCAGTGTAGGAAGTGGGAATAGAAAAATGCAAATCCTAAAAAAGGTATTGAATCATTGCAGTTCACATGTTAGGGATGCCAAGGCACGATACTCAACCTTAGAAGAAGACCGTGAAACAATGGTTTGTTTCTTAGACTTCCAAGTAACCAAAGAGGTGCCTAAGAAAATACAATATCTAGAAACAGAGCGACGGTAGAGGCACATGTTGCCCAATCAGAATCAGAAAAGGCCTGAATTGTAAGAGAGTTGTTGGATCTATACAAAAGGCCATAGCCATGAGCATGTTTTAGGTACCGAATGATCCGTAAGGCTTGCTGAACATGTGGTTCACGCGGAGAAGAAACAAATTGGCTGACTTGTTAGACAAGGCTTGCTGCACATGTGGTTCACGCGGAGAAGAAACAAATTGGCTGACTTGTTAGACAACAAAACTAATATCAGGCCTGCAGGTGTTAGTCAAGTAAAGTAATTATCTAATCAGACGCCGAAACGAAGAAGGATCTAGTAGAAGAACTCCCTCGTCGGCATGAAGTTTGGTAGAAGGATCATATGGCATTGGTGCACGTTTACATCCAAACATCCCTGCCTCTGAAATGAGGTCCAAACAATATTTTCTTTGGTTCAAAACTAATCCATCAAGAGAATGAGTAACTTCAAGGCCCAAAAAATATTTGAGAGGGCCAAGATCTTTAATATGAAATCTAGAATGAAGATGAACTTTTACAACATTAATTTTAGCAATGCTATTACCAGTGAGAACCACATCATCAACATAAACCAGTAATAACATAAGCAGATTTCTTCAAAAGAGAGAGTGATCAGCAAAGCTTTGTGTGTAGCCAAGAATGTAACTCTGAAGTTAATTTTTGATTCCAATTGCGATTGACTTGTTTTAAACCTTATAGGGACTTGTTAAGTTTACAAACAAGATTGTGCTAGGGAAGAGAAAGACCAGGTGGAGGCTTCATATAGATCTCTTCGTGTAAATCTCCATGGTGGAAAGCATTGGCAACATCCAACTAGTGGCCAAGGCTAGAAGGATGCGTACAGTAATAAGTTTGACAACAGGAGAGAAGGTTTCGAAATAATCAAGCTCCTCAGTTTGAGTAAAACCATTAGCCACCAATCATGCTTTAAACCTATCAGTTGTGCCATCTGGTTTATGTTTGATTTTGTAAACCTAGCGGCAACCAATTGGCTTGATGCCAAAAGGAGAAGGAACTAAAGTCCAAGTCTGATTTCTGTTAAGAGCATGTAACTCAGCATCCATAGTCTGTTTCTAACACTCATGTTGAACAACTTCTTTGAAGGAGAAAGGTCCAGCTTGTTTCCTAGTTGTGCAAATCATTTGGAAGGTATCGAGCTGCAGAATAAGGCAAGTATTTTGGGAGAAAACCATAAAAAGAATTAGTAGAATTAAACAATTTATGAATAGAAATGAGTTGAACACAAAATTTAAGAACAAAAAGGATGTTATGAAGGATAAGATTGCCTAAGATAATGGTACCCGAGAATTTAGCAAGGACAAAGTTTTAGTTGGGTAATTGTATAGAAATACGAGAAATAGGTTCGAGAATTTGAAATAAAGATTTAAAATAACAAATATAGTTAGTAGCACAAGTATTTATAAATCAAGAAGAAAAGGGAAAAACAAAACTTGTGGATTGGTAGTACATTGATGACAGTTGTGGGAAAAGAATAATTTTGAGACTGCTGGGTCAAGGTAGGAAGAGCGTCATACTACTCTATTGAGAAACTAAACTAAGCTTCTGCTTTGTCATCCTTCCCGGCACAAACATACTAGCAGCAGGCTTGGAAGGAGGAGGATCGACTTTGGTGTTTTTGTGATAGCCTTGAGGCAGACCATGCTTAATCCAACAATTATTAAAGGTGTGATTGGTTCGGTTACAATGGTCACAATATTTGAGATTGTGATCACTAGACCGAGGAAACCACCGCAAGAATGTTTACCATGTCCCTTGATGAAGGGCAAGATTGGCAATAGAGTCTTGAGAAGTAGAATAAAAAGTAGCCTTGAATTCACGTTCTTGTTGAAGAATCAAAGATAAATTTTTCGTCATGGCAGGAAATCAACAAGCAAGGAAAAAATGTGGAAGTCAATTTAAATATGATACCATGTTAAAAATGCATAAGTCATGGAAAGGAAAAAAAATGCACAAAAGGTGTTTGGTGAAAACAACTCAAAGAGAGTTTGCTTATTTTTTCATTAGAATCTTGATGAATATATAGAGTACAATATTACATCATAGAGAGAAAAAAGTAAAACATAATAAAACAGAATATTTAATCTATAACTATATATAAAGGGGATTCCCTCTTTTGTGTCCACATTTCATAATTCCAACTTTACCCTTTATAATTTAATTATTTATTAAATTTTTAAAATTTAACGGTTACTTTTACAAGTTTTT
>Ga0214542_1008786_pt1 | contig 16305 bp, 13 predicted proteins | sample CNSS1metaG_FD_160096 | JGI IMG/M metagenome (GOLD analysis project Ga0214542, IMG submission 160096) | Root nodule microbial communities from cowpea collected in UCLA plant growth center, Los Angeles, California, USA - CNSS1 | ecosystem: Host-associated > Plants > Roots > Nodule | place: USA... | reverse complement strand
TAGGGCGGGGCCTTTGAGTGTTGTGGGGAAAGCTTTGCAGAAGACTGCGTCTTGGGATGTATACAAAGCAACGTGTGTGATGTATACTTTCAGGTGTTCATCGGGGTCGGTTTCGCTAGTGTAGCGATCGATAGAAAATGAATGAAATTTGTGTGAACACTAGCATTTAAAAACAAAAAATATGGTATCGATTATTATGTTAGCACCCACTACAAGTTGACTATATTTACGTTCTTGAAAGATTTTATCCAATAACTTGAAAGAAAGCATACATAGTTTATGAATTGTACTTACTAGGCCCAACGTTATGTCCAAGTGAGATTTGTGACTAGTCGAGTGCAACGATCCACCTCTACAAGAAGACCAATTGAGTTTGTTTTGAGATGATATTTCTTTGAACTTATCAGAATCCCAGTATGTCAAAAGTCCATCCCATGCATCTTCTCCCATCCAAGAAGGTTTGTCCTTCTTCACCCTTACTTTAGATAGCAAATCAAAGAGGCGTTTTCTGACTTTTGACTCACATACCTTTTTAATTTGCCACTCATCTTGAGGCGCCCAAGTCACTTTAGCCTGTAAAAGTAAACAACAAATTAAGTGATACATAATATGATGAATAATGATAAAATTAGAATTGATTGAAATTAGTAATTACTTTCACCTTAAAATCAGTCCACCAACTAAGTTTGTCATCATCCTTCATAACGTCATAATGGTGGAAGGGACCTCTAAGTTATGCCTTAATTGCATGCCTAATAGCCTAAACTGCATAACTATTAGGTGTCTAACTATAAAACAAACAAAGCATAATGTTAACCTCATAATGTATAGAAAGTGAAATAAAATATTAAAGGCGTTATGAACTTACTCTTTTCCCACAGGTCTTACGATGACCCTTCTGGTAGCATCACGACGAACCTCCGTAATAGGGGCATCATGTTTAATGTAGTAGGGGTAGGTTGGAAGGCAACATTCTGTATGGACTGCATTGGAGGATCAATAAGGGTCTAGCCTAAAGGAGAATAATTGATCGCAATTGAGGGAGAAGATGGGAGTTGGCTTGAAGAAGATGGGAGATGGATTGAGGGAGCAAATAGGAGTTGGCTTGAGGGAGAAGGGAGTTGGACTGAGGCATGAGACACGAGTTGGCCTAAAGGAGTGGGCAAGTGGTTTAGAGGAGTAAAGGGGAGTTCGACTGAGGGAGCAGGAAGTGGCCTATTGGAGCATAGGGTAGCTGGAATAAGGGAGGAGACAAGTGTTGGCCTAGGGGAGAAGGGATGTAGGCTAAGGGAGTAGAGGAGGCTCGAGTTGAGGAATGATAGGGCATGTGATCGAAGGAAGTGGAGGGGATGTGACTGTAGGAAGTAGATGTGAGTTGGCCAAAGGAAGTAGAGGGTAAGTGGTTTGTGGGAGCTGAGTAAGATGTATGATCGGCTAATGGGGAAAATTTAAATGTAAGACGTTGAACGACATGTTCCCCAACAACAATATGAGGAATACAACATGGAGAAGGTTGAGACTATCTTATGGGAAGTTGTTGATCATCAGAGGATGATGGGGTGGATGAAGAGGGTGTGGATGGATATGGGGTCGACAAAGAAGGAGTGGATGAATGAGAAAGAGGGGATGAATTTTGGCCACTATTATCAGTATGCCTAGATTGCACACTACCACAAGGGACTTTGCTAAGTTTTACTACAAGATGACCATGCATAGTTCCACCTCCACGTCTGGCAGCACCCGATCTAATCACTTTACCGTCTCTACCTCTACTTCGAACCATTTTTCCTGCACAAACCAAGTCTTACATGTCGTGGGTCAGCTGCAAAATATGGATATATATTATCGAAGTGTTTCCAAGCTTTCCCATTACACGGATGTCACAACAAGCCATAATATTTTTTATTTTCAAAATGCCATCTCATTTGCCTAGTAGATTTGACGGATTCATATAATCTTTGTAATCTTTGTATGATAGGGAAATAAAACAATGTCTTTCTCGAAACATTTTTGTACCTTTCACTTTAAGCCTTAAGAGGTAAATAACGAGGAAGATGACAAAATTTGCATTCAGTTAAATCTTCATCATCCTTGTAATACAACATGCAACCAGCTTCACAACAATCAATCTGTTGAGCCTTCTAGCCAAGAGTTGACACTACTTTTTCAGCCTCATAGTAGTTCTCTGGTATGCAATTATCCTTTTGGGCTACATCAACTAACATTTGAATGAAATAATCTAAACACTTCTCAGTAGTGTGCCAATTGGTTGTAGCAGCTAATAGCCTTATAGTTATCGATAATCTTGACTCGGTTGCTCCGTCATAAATGGGTTCCTTTGTAGATCCTAACATATCATAAAACCTTTGTGTCTCAGCATTAGGGACGTTTCTTCATACATACTCTCATTGTCGAAGTTGTTATAATGACTTGTTATATCAGCTACTTGCATGTATGCATCATACACCATTTATGTTACTGGCCCAGATTGATAAACAACATTCATATTCCCATGGTTAGTAGATGCATAACCTAAGTTGTTCTCATTTTGTCTTTCTTTTCCATGATCAGCCCATACCTTGTAGTTGGGTTTAAACCAATATTGTAGCAAATAAGCCCTCACATGTGATGGTTTAAGGATTTTCTCACAAATACACCGTACGCAAGGGCACCTTATCCCTCCATTTGAAGTAAAACACGTTTAGTTCATTACGGTTGAAACAAATTCATGAACATCAGTAATGAACTCTTCTCTAAGTCTCCTTGAAGGATCAAGCATGTTATACATCCTTTCTCGGTCCATTTAGCTGCATATTGCACATGTGATTAGCCAACATTCATAGTCTAAGACACCCTTTGACAATGTCTTGGAAACATCAAATGAATCATGAGATACAACTAGTCCATAATCAATTACTCAAAACGTAATTGTTTTTCAAAGTTTTTTCAAAACTATCTAACTAAACTGCTTTCGAAGTTTAGGAGTTTGAGTTGGGAGGATGCATTGGTACAACTCTTGTACCATCATACCCTGCCCTAAGGTGGAAAATGCAAATACTACCTTAAATGCTTCAAAATTAGTTGCACCTGTTTACAAGGGTTACAATACTAATGGGTTTATCTACTATAAAAAATGAGTGAGAATATCTGGTTTATTCACTAACGGTGGGTTCAAAATCATTACTCATTTTGTTCAACGTTAGAAAACAAATCAACTTCAATTTAAAGCACTTTAAAAAATCAATACGAACTAATTAGGATTAAAGTTATTTAATTTAACCATTACGTTGATATCAAACAAACCAATCAAACAAGCACACTCCACCACTTCAACAACACGTCTTACTAGGTCTAAGGAACCTTTTTTTGTCCCTAAAATTAACAATCCCGGGCCAATTATTTTTCTGTCAAGGGTAGAAGATTTTGACCTGTAAAACACTTTAAGAATCATAATTTAAAGGAATCTATTAGCTATACAAGTAATATTTTTTATGATATCAGACACAAATAAGAGTGGACAAAAAATCTGTTTGTTTTGCTTTATTGATCTAGTTTTAATCTAATCTGATCCATTAAATATTCATTTTTTAAAATTTGAATTTTAATTTGGATCCATATTTATTAATTTTTCAAAGTAGATTTTCTATTTTACTTTTATAAATTTTAAAATTTAGATAGTCTAAACTTATTCATTGGACTAGACTAACATCCATACGAATCTCAACACATTATTCAACGATCAAATTCTGAAAATCATTTTCTTATCCCAAATTCCAATCCACTAAATCCTAATTCTCAAAGTTTGATGGATTACGAACCCTAAGTCCTCTTTCCTCCACTCTCTTCAGGTCACAACACACCGTCGCTTATTTGGTTAACTTGACCAACTTCTTGGTCACGAAGCACACCATCGCGTTGACGCTTCAGGTGTTGGGAAATGCCAAAGCCCACGTGGCGGCGGTGGTTTCGCTTTTGATTTTCAGGAATCCGGTGACGGTTATGGGAATGGCGAGTTTCAGAATCACGATCATGGGAGTGGTGCTTTATAGCGAAGCCAAGAGGTCCAAAGTTACAACTTATTGATTGATTCGCACGAAGTCGTTTCTTTTTCTCCTTTGCCTTTTCATAGAGCCATTATTAACCCACCCTGCATGCATCTTCGAGTATTTCTTTCTTTATTTATTTTTTTTTTTATGTTGCACCGATTTACTTTTATTTTATTTTATTTCCGTGGATATCGGAGGAAGTTCATTACAGCAATTGGACCTTTGGGAAGTTTATATTTCACGGCCACTTGTTCTGAGTGTTAGTGTTTACAGCAACTTTGATGGATATAGCCAAGTTTAGTGTAATTTATTTTGCTCTTTTAGCACAAATCTTTTAACATCTGAGCAAGATTTTATTTCTCTACTTAAAGAACCATTAGTAATTAGAGTTCATTTTCAGCACTTGAATGAAATAAAGATGATTTGTATGTATTGCTTGGTTTAAAATGTATGGAAATTGTTGTGCAGGTTCAAATGTACAATTGAACAAATTGAGCTGTATAAATTGAGTTGAATGTTTCTTGGCTTTCTTATGGTGAGTAATTCTGATTAAGTATAACTCCAAAAACTAAGTTTGGTTCCCCATGCTCTCGTGTAATATCTCTCAAGCACAAAATACATTCAAATTGAAATACATCAACAACACTTCATCCCTCCCTGCCTAAATTGGACCTGATTGTGCTAATTTCTATTTTGCTTGGCTTTCTAGGTTAATAATGCGTAATGTGGCCGCTAAACTAATGAAAAGACTGCCATGTTTCATACTCACCACCACTAAACTGTGCTTTAAGCTTGAATGTGGTTACACTCATTTCAATCCATTTGGCCTAATGTATTGAAACTAGCTGTTGTTACTCCATCTTAGTCAATCATAATATATAGTGTGTCAGTAAGCGCATCATAATTCACACATCTGTCTCTCTTACTCGCGCACCATCTCTGTGGTATACGTGTGAATGAAATATATTTTTGAAGTAAAGAATAATTGAATGATGAAAAGTAAAGAAATTAAAGTAAGTGAAGAGTAAGTAAAAGTGATAGGCGATTTGCCTGCGGTGAAGAAAATGTGTTTCTTGGTGCTTGCACATAGTAGCCATAGTAATACGGGGTGCTCATGGTTGAAGATGATGCTCCGTAGACTTGTTGATAGTATTGTAGTTGCTGAATTTGTGGGTTGTACAATGTGGCCTGTTTTCGTACAATCATTATTCATTAACTTATAACATTATCCAACTATTCTCCACTAATACTTGCTAAATTCAGATATCATCGTTAAAATCTACATAACAGAGAAACACACTTACTTCGTGGTGGTATCCATAATCAGGAGTGTAGGCTGCGTAGCTGAGAGAGAGTAAAGTCGAAAGGAGTTTAATCAGTGGCAAAATAATGTAAATGTGATTATGATAGAATTGGTGTTTGGAGATCTTTTAGGATTTATGATGTTATGTTAAGACATCTTTTTTTGTTTCTTGAAGGGTTGTGGTAAAACTTGAAAATAAAAATAAAAATAGATTATTTTCTTACTGAGCATATAGATATATTTAATTGTTTTGAAATTTAAAAAATACTAAAAACTAAATTATTTCTAATTCTTAGTTTTAATTGGTTCAAATATTCTTATTCACTCTTCAGGCAGATTCAAATGTAGCCTTCTTTATTCTTCAGTTTCATGTGCTCTTGCCAGACTTTCCACCTTCTTCTCTGTTCAACTAAAAACCAAAATCACTGGTTCGTTTTTCTCTACCAGGTTCAAGTGCCTCACCTAAAAAGGTGAATGCATGCTACCAAGTTTAAATTTACCATGACTTAATTCAAGCATAGTAATACTTTCTTATATATCTGCTTGTGTTGATACATTTTTCTATGTTATGTTATGTGGCTGGTTGCTTTCCTTTTCTAGTTGATAAATTCTTATATATATATATATATATATATATATATATATATATATATATATATATATATATATATGTTTATTACAGTTAAGGCTTATCTGAGTTTGTTGAATTCTCATATCTACTAGGTTGTGTTCTTTTTTGGTTAGTCATTCTTGCAATATTGTTCTACAAATGTTATTAGTGCGTGAAGAAGATAATTTTTCCGTCTCAAAAGCAATTGAGAATGCACTTTCTATCCCACTAGTTGTTAGTGGCTCTACAAATGTGAGACCCACTTTCATGAGGAACGGAAAAATCAATCAGAAGCTTGGAATCATTTCATTCAACTAGTACCTATATCGAATAAGAGGACTCAATGCAAGTATTGTGATGTCCTTATTCGATATGAGAAAGGAACAACTTCAATGTGTAATCATGTATTGAGATGTCCAAATAATCCCAACAAAGAAGTAAACAAGAGGCAAAAAGCTAGTGCATCTTCAACAATTGATGGGAACATTAACTCTCCTTCTTATGGTAGATTTGACCAAGAACTTTGTCAAGAAGAACTAGTAAAAATGTTTGTGGAAGTTGAACTCCCCTTTCGGTTTGTAGAGCATGCAACTTTTAGGAGGTATACGAATGCTTTGCAACCAAGATTTAAGATCCCATCACGCCATACCTTATCCCGTAATATTGTGACATTATGGAATGCAAAGAATGTATGTTTGAAGAACTTTCTTTCTTAGCATTGTCAAAGAGTTTGTCTCACTACTGATACATGGACTTCACCTCAAAATTAAAGTTATATGTGTTTGACGGCCCACTTCATTGACAATGATTGGAATTTGCATAAAAAAGATTTTGAATTTTTGTCAAGTAATAAGTCATACGGGAGAGGCCATGGCTAAATTTGTTGAGTCATGCTTGCATGAATGGGGATTGAATCATGTTTTGACATTGATAGTAGATAATGCTACGTCAAATGACACGGGAGTTCAACACTTGAAGAAAAGACTATTGCCTTGGAATAACTTCGTTTTAAAAGGTGACTATATTCATATGTGTTGTTGTGCACATATTTTGAACTTAATTGTGAGTAGTGGGCTAAAAGAGATTGATAATTCTGTTTTGAGAATTTGTGTTGTAGTGAAATATATTAGATCATCACCTTCAATATTTATTAAATTCAAAGAGTATGTTGAAAGACAAAATATTGAATATAAGGGTCATATTTGGTTGGATGTTGAAACAAGGTGGAATTCAACCTATTTGATGTTAGATGTTGCTTTCAAGCATAAAAATGCATATGATCAGCTTGAGTTTTATGATACAAAATATGCTACTGAGTTAGGAAAGGGGACTGGATTGCCTTCTTATGAAGATAGGGAATATGTTGAGTCTATCCTACCTTTTTTGCGCATTTTTTATGAAGCTACTTTGCGCATCTCTAGTAACTCTTATGTTACTAACAATATGTACATGTTGGAGGTGGTAGGAATTTGGAATGGGATCAACCATTTTCTTAAGTCCACCAATACAAGTAGTTCTACATATAAAATGGCTGCAAAAATGGGAAAAAATATAGGAAATATTTGGGTGAACCTAATAACTTCAATATGTTGTTGTTGATTTCTGTTGTCTTAGATCCTAGATACAAAATGAGTTATATGAATTGGGCAATTGATCAACTTTTTGATCCTGAAAAGAAAAATGATGGATGTGTGTTAAAGTCAAGATTGGATATTTCTTTGAATTTGGTGTTTGATGAATATAAAAGTCGAAATGGAGCTAGAAGTGACACACAACAACCACATGCAAAGATACATTCTTTTAAACATGATTTGTATGGTTGGAACAAATTTTTGCAAACAACATGATTAACCTCTTCGAATAAATCCGAGCTTCAAAAGTATTTAAAGGAAGAGTTTGATACAAGTGAAACTTTGAACATTCTCGATGGGTGGAAAATTAATTTATGTAGATTTTCAATCCTTTCAAACATAGCACGAGAGTTATTAGCTATGTCTGTTTCTACTGTAGCATCTGAGTCTACATTTAGCACAGGAGGAAGAGTGCTTGATCCATATTGTAGTTCTTTATCACATCAAAAGGTAAAGGCACTTATATGTACAAATGATTGGTTAAAAGACACACCTTTACCATCATTGTTGGACTATGATTTTGAAGAGTTTGAATGTATTGACCAAGGTATGTTGATGTTTCAATTATGTAATAATATTATAGTTAAATATGTATTAAGTAATGATAATCTTTTCATTTCTTAGAGTTGATTTCTCAAGAAAATATTGACCACAACATGATTTCTTTGAGTTAAAGCTCAATCCTTATGCCTCCAATCAGTAAGTACATTAACTATTTTCTTTAGCAGATTAATAAATGTTGACATGTTAATAAATGCTATTTTCTAACTTGTTTGAAAAATGCACAGGTGGAAGAAAATACGTAACAATGATTGTTATTGTTATGGTGGGATATGGATATACGTGTGGTAAAAGGTAATGTCTTTTATACATTTAATTGTTGATTTAAGTAACTTGATGTTATAATGATACCTTCAATGATAAAATTTTTACTTCCAGGTACATTTGTGGTGAATGGACTTTTGGTATGAAGATGGATAGTGATAGTATGCCCAATAACTCTCCATGTTTCCCCTTACAATGACTTTTTATTTCAAGTTTTGATGCTTTTTTGAAAATTCTAATTACTACATTTATGGTGAATGGACTTTTGGTATGGAGATGTTTATTTTAAGTTTTATGTTTACTGAAAATTCTAGTTACTACGTTTGTGGTTAATGAACTTTTGGTATGGAAATGTTTATTTTAAGTTTTGGTGTTTATTGGAAATTCTAGCTACTACATTTATGGTGAATGGGCTTTTGGTATGGAGATGTTTATTTTAAGTTTTGATGTTTATTGAATTTGGAAATTGTAGTTGTTGATCTTGAATGTGGACAATTTTAAGTTGTCAGATCAAGTAGAATAGTTTTTCTATGTATATGAGCTTGCAAGTATTTGAGACTAATCATAGGTTGCATGTTTTACATATGAAGATCCATAATGAATAAGTTGAAGTAGTGAATTTCTTAGTTTTTTTTTAATAGTAAGAATTTATATAAATATTATGATTAATTTTTAATATTTATTATATTTTATATATTTTTTAATTTTTTCTATATTTATGTATTAAATAAATAGTTATTATATTTTTAAAATTATAAAATTAAAATTAGAGTTATAAAAAAAATTAGTAAAAATATGGATTTACAAATGGATCTGTATTTAAAACTGATCCAAATATTTAGATATAGACTTAGAACTTGATTCAAAAATTTGAATCTGAATTTTAAAAAAATCCAAACTGGTTTGAAAAATAAAAAAGGAATTGGATCTAAAATCTGGTCCAATTTTCTAGATCTAGATCGCATCTTCAAAGATCTATTCCATGATCACCTTAGACCAAACTAACTCTACCTAGACCTTTGTATTCAAACAAGTTATGGGTCCAAGGTACTTTATGCACCGGTAGTTCAATTGCCATCTAAGACATGCTTCATGATTCACTTTTTTGTCATCTCGAACATCCAACCTTCATTCACCGGGATATAATTAGGAGATCAACAATTGAAAAGAGTGATAAAATATTTATTACAAGATATATTTCTTTTAAAAAGATAGTCAAAATAAAATACTTTTAAAAAGTGAGATAAATTTGAGTTTAACCTTATAATATTATCTTTTTAATGCTTAGGTCATCATGATTCACTTACTTTAAAATGCTTACATTATCATGTTTGATAGAAAAGGATGTTTTATACGGTTTTTTATAAAGTTAGAACAACAAAATAATTTATAATTTAATTTAAAAACAAAATACATTTTTTTTATAATTTGTTTGAAAAAAAAACTCTGTATAACTTACTCAAATTTTTATATTAGCAGTTCCTAGAAATTAAAATTAAAAAACACCTACATATGAATCAAATTGGTATATAACAACTTTAAACTTAATTATCCTCTCAATTGTTAGTAATTGTCTTTCAGATAGTCAAATTCTCCTTGTTGCATATCCTTGCAACATATGAAACAACATAACAATTAATTACTACCAGGGTGAGTCAATAAACCTTGGATTAAAACAAGTCAACCCATAATTGTGCTTATTTTTATTTAGGAAAACTTCTTAATTGAAGAATTTTATCATTTTTTTTCTAAAAGAATACTAAAACTCATACATCCCTATTGCAAATCCTTCCAAGGGTGATATTGAAAACTATAAAAGCCTAAAAATCATCAAAATAAAAATATTGAAGCTAATTAATATCTCACCACACAATTTATAAACCTATGTTACAGAAAACTATAAAATCCTAAACAAGATAAAAATATTGAAGCTAATTAATGTCTCACAATACAATTTGTAAACATATGGTATAGCTATTCTAATGCCCTGTTTAATTAATAAGCATAATTAAAATAAACGTCACACACAAATAGTACAACAGCGCGATCCTGGGGTCTTAAACACAACCCCTACAATCCTAGGCACACCACGATGCCAAAAGTAAACCAGTTAAAAAGTCTAACAGAAGAAGATATAGTACTAAAGAGTAAAGCAATACATGGGCCATAGCCTTAGCAAAAAAGCCCAAACAAAACACGATGTCAAACCCAAACGGACTATGCAACAGAATCATCTCTTTCCGGTTGACCTTGAGTGCTTCTCGCATCTGCTCACATAAACAAGTTGATGATCATCGCAAAAGTAGAAGAACAACATACAAAGCAATCAAACAAGCAAACAGGGTAAGCTAGAGCCATAAAGATTTCATCAATGCAATCAGATATACTTTCGTAGTCCAATATACATACATCACCCAAGCATGTTATGATCTTCCAAATCAATACACTAAGACTTGACTCGACTCATCCGGATACATATAACCTGGTCGGATTCAGCGGATGCTTGCACTTGTGGTGGATACCTCTACTCACCCCCGAGTTGCTCACCCCCGAGCTATGTGTTACAAGTGTTACAATGAATCAATTCCCTCACACACAAGGTTAGCCCTTAATGAGTTTCAAACCTCCTGCTACTCTCACCACAGGAGTCAGTCCGCTCTAAATGAGACTAAATGACTCCTTAGAGTGCCAGGATACAATCCTTACCTTGAATCCTTACCAAGTTATATAGATGGGGCACCACCATGGACACCCACTAATAGGGGCCATGGAATTATGTCCCGACCACTAAAGCATGACCCTGAAATCCCACGTAGAGATTTCCAAGGAATTACGCACTGACACAGACCAAGCATACCAGACCAATCCATAAAGATTTATTACACATATACATATACGCCACGTACCATCTCTTGATAATTCACCTCTTTCATTTCTTTCCCAGTGGTTCCATACCCATCCATTTCTCTCAAACCATAGTTATGGGATTTCAGTTCATGCCAATACCATGCTACTTTAACACCAACCATCTCATTTAGTTTACATGCCAAGTTCATTCCATACCCATCATTCACCATCCATGAATCATATCACTCATACATAGTAGTTCACTACATATTTTTTATCATAACAATCATACCCAAGCAAGTGCCAATCATCAGAGAACAATAAACAACCAAGCACCACACTGCCTCGCCCAGCTCCTCGCTTAGGCTGAAGGGTCTCACTCAGGCGAGAGGCTCTCACTCAGGCGATCCCCCCTCGCCTAGGCGAGGGCTCGAAAAGGGGAACAGTAGCCTCACGCGGGATCTCACTTAGGCGAGACCCCTCTCGCTTGGACGACACGCTCACTCGCTCAAAAAGGACGTGGGTCGCCTGAGCGACCGCTTGCGTGAAGCAGCTTGGGCAGCCTCTGTTGATCTCGCCTAGGCGAGACATGCTCGCTTGGGCGAGAAAACTAGAGTTCACCACTATTCTCGCATGTACAAACACACAAAAACCTACACATGGTTCAATAAGTTCGTTCACACATTCGTATTAGTACACCAAGCATATTATAACGATAAATCAGTAGCATAAACCGAATACACACAACAAAAGGGTGAACCCTGACTTCCTTTACCTGGAAAAGGGCTAACAGTTGGGTTCTTGGGTGCGAACAGAGAAACGCAGTAGCTCCTAGAGCGGTTTAGCGAGCTGGAAACACAAGAACAGAAAGACACGAAGCTACTTAGTACAACCCTAGTTGGAACTCGAAGCAGCTATGCTAAACAAGAGAGGTATGGGATGGGATGCAACTTACGTGGAACGAAACTGGCTCGAACAAGTGCGACGGAGTTCCAAGACTTAACCCTAGCGGAGAGGGTGACGGCTGCTCAAAGGAGTTAGGAAATCTCTTTCAACAAAGTGAGAGGAATGGGGGTTAGGGCAAACTTAGGGTTTTTTCCCCTTTGGGCCAGCCCTTAGGCCCAACTCACATAGGGCAACCCTTTAATTTAGGGCAGAAGGAATATGACATTTTAGTGGACCTGACAGGTATATAATTCACTTGGCAATTATCATAAATCAACCTTGGATTAGAACAAGTCAACCCACAACATATGTAGTTAATTAACGGTAGGAGAAATATTCATACATTCACTCCACAACCAATTTCCACACACATGATAAAATATCACCAATTATTGGTTAGTCTATTAAAAAATAAATGAATGAGTTAAGTAAAGATAGTCTTCTAAAATATGACACCTAACTCACATGGTAGACTATACAATGTAAGATGGCAATTGGTGATGCACGTGCTACTCACCTATCCATTTCCAGTCCACACTTGCATACTTATAAAAAGCTAACTCCTTCCACATCTTCAAACACACTTTAGAAACCAAGAGAAAAGTCCTTATACCATTAAAGTGTTGGGACTTGGTTTGTTCTATCCAAATACTACATTAGTTTTATCAAAAGGAATCTTGTTCTATCCAAACACCACTACATTGGTTTTATCAAAAGGAAACAAAAAATGTGAGTGTGTCCCAAATTTATCTGCATAATTTTCTTGATATAATTTACATGATAATATTTTATCCCAAGTAGGTTCAAGTAGATGAGAAAGATATGAAAATCTAACCTTTGGACTATGTTTACAAAGGATTTCACCTCCACTAACCAATCTTGAGCTTCACCACCACATGTTTAGACGAAAAAATGGAGTTTTTCAACTAACCTTTTCCTTCACCATCGAAGACCTTCAACGCACGTTATAGGGACTCTTAAATAGTTAATATTTTCAACCTATGAACCAAGCAATCAAAGCAATAACAGAGGGTTAAATTTGTAATATTTTCACTTCACAACTCAAATAGGTCCTAAAAAATGGGAAAACGTGATTGTCTTTGCAATCCCAATTTCTTTGGGTCATCCACCCTTAGCTCGCGAACAATCTCCCTTCTTTGCCACTTCCGCCCAAATTTCCAACACCTTCAACTCCAAACCATTCTGCAATCACAAAGGGTTTATTAAATGTTAGAATAGGATTTGGGAGGATAATGCTTAACAAAAGACAAACGAAAATGAAGAAGTGGAGTGGAGAAAACGCACAACAATGGAGTGGACGTATAAGGAAATTGGTTTTTCTTCTTAGCGAGAGGAGAAAACGCAAACAATGGAGTGAGGCAGTGTAAGACCCTAGAAAATGACGTTTTAAAAGTGATAGTGATTTAAAAATAGTGAGACTCAATTATGTTAATATTAAAAGGATTTAATATAAATAGAATTGTTATAAACAAGTTTCACTATTTTAAAACACACCATCTCTCTAGAAACACTTTTCTAGAGTTCTCTAACTTCTCTCTAGAGGTCCTGCCTCTCTGGTCGTCTGATTGAAGAACTGAGACCATAGGATTGATCCTCTCGGCGAGCTCTTCAAATTGGACCAATCAGTTTTTCCGTTCGTGTAAGTTGAATTTCCACTCTCTTTTTTAGTCTTTTTCTATTTTCTGTTGCATGCGAGCCCTCTTCCACTTGCATGCGACATTTTAATCATCGGTATGAGTCTCTGCTGATCAGTGATCATAACGGTATGTCCTGATCATTCTTGTGATGTTTCTATGTGTAGATAGAGCATCCTGTAGAGTTAAAGGTGTTGACATTTTTAAGGCGTTGACATTTATAAAGCTGTCTAAACAGGATAACAGGTAAGGGAAGCTAACTGTTTTGCTTGAATTTTGTATAGAAATCATTCTGATGACTTTGAATTGCATGATTGAGTGTTGTTTGAGTGCTTGAATTGTGTAATTGAGTGTATGATTGGATTGTGCTAGATTTATTTATTGTTGCATGTGAGAACATATTGGGAATCTAGTATTTTTGCCTAAGCGAGCAGTTCTCGCCTAAGCGAAAACACCAGAAACTTATCCCCTGTCTTTGTGCGAGATCTCGCCTAGGCGAGCCAGTCTCGCTTGAGCGAGAGTCACTCTCGTCTAAGCGAGACTACATAGCTTGAGCGAGAATTCGTCCAGAGTTTGGGTTTTTCTCTGTTTCAAGCCTCGCTCAAGTGAGAACGACTCGCCTAAGCGAGAGAGTCCTTTCGCATGGGTGAGACCTTCTAGCTTGGGCGAGAACCACTGCAGCTGAGTGTTATTTCTCTGTTTCTAATGGATGAAGCTATGTTTGAATGTTAAAATGTGAACTTAGTTATGATATGCATGAAGTGTTATCACTGGTAATATGTGTGGTGAAATTGCATGAAGTTGGAATATGAGAAGATGTGGTTGTACTAGGATTTCAAGGGAAATTCTAAGGGGGATGTTTTAGTGTATGTAATCCTGACGCTCCAATAACCATTAAGGCTCAGATAGAGCATAATGGATTATGTCGTGAGGAGTAGCAGGAGGTCCTAGTCTTTGGACTTGATCAAGTCTTAGACGCGAAGGGGAGTTACCCTGTGAGTGGTTGGGTGATAACCCCTTGTGTCCAAACTCTGCAGAGTTCGGGAACCTTCACAGGTGCAAGCCACCAAGAGATCTGATGTCACTTACATAATTCGGATATCGAGTCTACAGTAATATATTTGTACTGTGTTTATGGTGGCCTATGTGATTCTAGTAAAAATGAGAAAGATTGCATGGTTTGTTTATAATTGAATTGCATGATTTTTCTTATCAGATTAGCTTACCCTTGTTTTTTGTATGTCTATCTCGTGTTGTATGTTTTCCTTTTGCGATGATCACCTATTCGGTGGGAGCAGATGTGGTTGCAGTGTCAAAGGCGCTTCTGGAGGATGAAGAGCCATCATTTTAATGTTGAAAAGGAGGTTTCCAATGGAAGCTTTACAAGTGGTCAGTTTAAGTATAGAGTTTATTAGTTTAATTTAAGTATATAAGTGATATATTTTTATAGTCATATCTTTTGTAAGACTGTATTAATATATTGTGTACACTGGATTATCTATTTTGGAACCATGATGAAACTCCCTATTTTTATTAGTTTTAAGTTGCTAAAATTGGGATGTTACAGGCAAAAAATGGAGATTGGAGTGGAGCAGTTGTTGTTCGAGACTTAGGTTGTGTTCGTTTATAAAGATTGATTTGGGAGAAAGTGTGAAGATGGATTCGTGTTAATTTGAATGGATGAATATATGTGTTTTTTTAGTATGGATTTAGAGAATAAAGTGAGTGGATTTGGAGATAAATTTTGTAAAAGTTAATGAATGATTTAAGTGATGTGATAACAATAATAACAATAGTAATACTATTAATATCAATACTAATAGTATTATTAATATAATAATAATAAAAATAATAGTAGTAATACCATTTGTAACACCTCATTTAATTAAGTACGTGAAATTAAAGGAATGTCACGAGACAGATAACATAAAAGCGCGGTCTGGAAGTTTGAAACTCCAATCCAAACAACCCATGGCACACCACGATGCCCAAAAGAAACTAGAGGAAAAGTTAACCAGAGTGCATAAATCTAAGGGCGAACAGATACATGGGTCGTAACCCTAAATAAACTCATAAAGAAACATAAACTAGTCCACGCGGACTATGCAGCGGAATCTCCATTTCCTTGCTAACCTTTGGAACCTCGCCCATCTGCTCCCATCAATTTAATTGATGATCATCGCAAGAAAGAAGAACCACATACAAGACAACCATACAATAAACCGGGTAAGCTAGTGCCAACAACATATAACATATAGTCCAAAATATAGTTCTCACCATTCAATATCCATACATCATCCAAGCATCTTATGACTCTCAATCAATACACTACGACTCGACTCGACTCATCCGGATACGTATAACTTGGTCGGATTCAGCGGATGCCCGCACTTGTGGTGGATACCTCTGCTCACCCCCGAGCTGCTCACCCCCGAGCTATGTG
>Ga0214542_1008785_pt1 | contig 16305 bp, 2 predicted proteins | sample CNSS1metaG_FD_160096 | JGI IMG/M metagenome (GOLD analysis project Ga0214542, IMG submission 160096) | Root nodule microbial communities from cowpea collected in UCLA plant growth center, Los Angeles, California, USA - CNSS1 | ecosystem: Host-associated > Plants > Roots > Nodule | place: USA... | reverse complement strand
CATGGGCTGAAAAAAAAAAAAAAAAAAAACAAGACAATTTTCATTATGATCAAAGAAAGTTTGTCAAAATAAAACTGTAAAGGATTGATCAATGCATATCGTGCCCAAATACTTTGAACAATTGAAAACTCCCAAATACACTTGAAAAGAAGCATACCGTGCCCTTATAACTGTGAAGCCTGAGGAATTCAAGCAGCGGCTGCATGCTCTCCTTGTCATGGAAGAGTTTGGCTGAAAGATGGCGGTTGAGGAACTCCACGCCATTCCCAATGGACTTGTTCAGAGTTGGACGAGGGAAAGAGGCATTAAACGGTTCAAAGTCCAACTCAAGCACGAAGTTTCCGTTAGCACTGCATCAAGAGGGAGAGAAACTGTTAAATTGTCTTGACATGCACAACAACAGAGTGAGTACCAAAAAAAACTCTGAACCTTACCTTCCCTCAACAAGCTCCTCCTTGAAACGCAGATACTCAGCAGGACTTAGCTCATCAACGACAAGCATGTGCAAATTCACACGCAGATACTCCCAAACACCAGGCCTTGGTCGAACAGCCAGAGCAACAAAAGGTGGCAGCACTATGGCTTCCTACACAACAAAAACCAATAAAATGAAGAAAAATAAAACTTAACGACAAAAGCGCACAAAACATATTTTGGATGTAACACCCCAGATAAAGAAAACACCAAAAGGGAAAAAGTTACCTGTGTAGATCTCAAAACCTCTCCAAAGGCTCCATCTTGAAGCTTCTTCCTGTTCTCCTCAGGGATTTCTTCAAACTCTGCAATGACCTGGTGGTGTTGCAGGATTCCCTTGCCCTTGGCTTCAAGCCTTTTATCACAACAAGATTTTTAGTGTCATTTTACATTCTTGGACTGAAGCTAATTATTAAATAGACAAGTTTTTTGTTTTTATTTATAGTTATGAGCTACGTACCTTGACAGAAGGGCCAAAATTTCATTCCTGTTACCCGAGAGAGTTTCATCAACCCTCTCGCGGAAAGAGTGAGAGTGCGTCAAAGGATGATGCGCCATTTCTTCAGGGGCAAAACTTCACTGCAGCAACAAAAAGAAAAGCATAAAGAAACTGATTAGAATTGTATGCAACAAGCCACCATAAAAAGGATAAGGTTAGTCACCAAAAGTCAAAAACCAAAACAATGTAGAATTCTTTCTTGTTCTAGAATAGTGTCTTGGATTTCAAATCCTACCAACTACCCTCCCTCCCCTTCCCCGGGTCCAAAAAACATTTATCACAGCACAGATCCTGCTCCTCGTTTAAACTAAGTGTTTGAACGTTAAATTAATCATTGCAGACAGTGAAGATCTTATTACAGGGTCACTCTGCAGAGAAAAATTACTTCTTTTATTTTTATTTTCGTCTGTCTGTAATTTAATTTAATCCAAAAAGGAAATCCTACAAAACAGCTGAACTGTCATAAAAAACCAAGCTTGGGAATGAAACTGAGCCATTAGCTCATCAAAGACAGCATCCCAGAACAGAACTATAAAACTCTCCAACATGTCGTTGAAGAAAACATAAAGTACTAGAGACCCAGGATCATGTCACAGACTCTGATCCAATGGCTGAAACACAATCGATCACTGTGCTAGATCTTACACAGTGAAAGCTGACGTGGCAGTGTGGAACACCCAAAAGGGGAAGGCAATGAAGGAACGAAGACAAACAGAATAACAAAAACAGGAGAGAAAAGCAACAGAAACTGAGGAAAAGAATACCTATGGAAATAGAATGAACGCAAAAAATGAAGGGAGGAAGGAGAAGACGAAATGAATGAATGATAAATGAAGAGGAGGAGGTGCTAATTTATAGGCAACGAGCGCCAAACACAAAGAGAGAGAGACGAACAAAATAAAAAAGGAAACAATTTTCAACAAATTCCATAAAGGTCAAAAGCTTTCTCTCTCTACCAAGGACAGATGTGTAAATGCAACACGTATATAAATTATATTCTACACGTACCTTCAATATTTTGGACCTACATCAGATTAGTCTCATCTTTTTATCCTCACATGACTGACTAACGTACATTTTGTTAATGAAAGGAAAAATATTATTGTGGGTGAACTGATTCAAGCTTATCTGCATAATGTACTTATGTTCTGTTTTTTTCTGGGTGAAAATCTCAACTTGAATCTTTATTTTGATAGTTTTATTCCCTTTGATCTCTGGTGAACATAGGGGTGGGTGCATTTTTGTTGATATGATCAAGCAATAACTTTGTGTCGGTAGATACACTATTACCTAGAACATGTGGTTACTTTTGCTGTAATAGTGGTTAATAAAAAACTGGTCCAGCCCAGTTTTTTGTTTGAACACATTCACCACTTAGTGTTCAACATTACACTGCATGTGATCATCATCATCATCACACAGAAATAACACTCAGAAATAAAGAGTAATGGATAACTGGGTATGATGGAGTGGATAAGGTGCAGAGATTGCTTGTGGGGTGAGGTAGATATTTTGCCATGTAAAGATAAAAGAAAAGAAGATGAGTTTGACATTGTACAGGATTCACTCACCTTGAATGTGAAATGCCAACACCCAGAGGAATGAACAGAGCAAATGCAGTGACAGAAGAAATTAGGAAAAGAAACAAAAGAGAAGAAACGAAAATATCTCTCAATATAGCAAATGAAACGGGTGAATTGAATGGTGAAGAGTGGTGGGTTGGGAAGCCCCTTTTATAGTGAAAAAATGAGAAAGGGTTAACTGGTCATAAATGTCAGAAAGTGATGAAAATCTTAGCAAATTAAAAACAATAAATGGGAAAATGAAATGTACATCATGGTATGTTCATAGTAAAGCAACCCACAGTGTGTGCATGCTGTTGGAAATTTTAAGATTTAAGGTAAAACCAGTGCCTCTGTTTCCGTGAGAGAAACAGTGCATTAGTACAGCTAACCTTGCAGTGGTTTCGGTGTTGTTTTCACGAACCACTTTAATTCTTTTTTTTCATTTCATTTACTCTTTTTAATAAATCCAGCCATGATAATTTATTGTTCATCTCATAATATTAATTTGGAATAATAAGTAATTATTACGCTAATGTGTTGTATTGTAGAATGCATCTGTCAGAAATGGTATTTTGGTTTTTCTGTGGTGCCCATAGTATCTGACCAGTGTCATGTTTTGATTTAAGTCCTTTGCAATTTGCAGTTACTTTTATTTAAAAGTTTATGCAGTGGCGTCCACTTCAACATGGAAAATAATAATAATATTATTATTATTAAGCACTACACCATGCGAAGAACTTTCTAAACACCGTTTCAAAGTGTTATTATATACGTGCCTCTAATATGTCAAAAGCTATAATTTCTATAACAACTTAAAACATCACTAGCAATTGCGTGTTTAAAATTTACTATGATTCATGTTATCTGCACACACATAGTTACACTACTTCTCTTAAGAAAAATTATCTTTTAACTTTTACTTAATAATGTTATCTCAAAAGTGATTTTCCAAATCACATAAATCATATAACTATTTTTACTTGTTTTCAAATTGTTTAATTTTAACAAAAATAACTATATAAATATTTCATACACTAAAAAAATTTATAAATAGTGACTAAATATAATTAATTGCGTGATCAATTTAAATATTAATATATAAACTAAAAATTATTCATAATTAAAATAAATTATATTATGAATAAAAAAATTATTATTTTTTAAATTGATAACTAAAAAAGTTTTTGAGATTAAATATGTTCTTGGTCCCTTAATTTTCAGTGAATTTTGGAATTTGTCCATTTGAAAACTTTATACCAATTTAGTCATTCATCTCTCAAAATACGTGAATTTAATTATTTTAATCAAATTTTGTTAAGTTTATTTGACAATTCAAACACGTTTTATAATAATATTTGACTTAATATTAAAACAAAAACAGTATAAACAACTCAACTACAATCCTGATATGTGTACGAAACATCAAATAAATGGATCATTAATATTAGTTACTAAGATTTTAATTATTACAACAATTAATTTTTAATTAAAAATTGGTCTTTAAATTAGTCTTTAAATATATTTTTCATCATTAAAATTAATTATTATTTAAGATTTTTTTAAGTAATAAATTTGATTTTATTTTTTGTGAGCAATTGTGTGATTTAGACTTAAAGTTTTTTACATACTAAAATGAAAATAATTTTGTAGTGGATAGAAGTAGATTGGTTGGTAAAGATATTAAGATAAAGTGATAGATGGTTAGATGAGATGCAAGTATGATGGTGGATTGGTGGGTATGGAAACTAATTCATTATGTCGGAGAAATCACGTTGTTCTCTACGAATTATAAGATCTTATCGAATGACATGTCATTCTTCTGTTTTACGATCAAACAAGGATTCATGTCATCATGATAACTAAATTTATAAACAACATCAATAGCATGTACAAAACTAAATTAATTATTCTATTTTAAAATCAAACCATTTTAATTCAATAATTTATTAAAAGAATAACGTCTTTTGAGTAATGATTATTAAATGTAGTATTAAACATTATATTATTATATAGAAAATGATATTTTGACTACTAAATTTTGACAATTTTCTCTTATAACATGATGTGTCATCTTCTAATTGGTTTTGAAATATAGAGAATGAAAAAAATGAAGAAATAGAGAACCATTTAGAAGATGACACCTAAAATTTTAAGAGAAAGTTGTTAAAATTTAGTAATCAAAAAATCAATTTTCTTATTATATTATCTGAATAAATAGCTATTATTATTATTATTATTAACCGTTACAACAATACGTTCTCTATGAGTATATTATAATTAGATGAGAGTCGTTTAATCTTAGAAATTGAGCAATAGTACATTAATAAAACTATTTTATTTTTAATTAATAATTAATTATGGAATTAAAACAACAACCACCATCTAATTTTATGTTAAAAACACTTTTTCTTTTTAACTTTTTTAGCAATTTGATAAAAAATTTATTTTGATAAATGTATGTGCTTTATCAGAGAAGAGTGCACGACCTCCGAGGTGACGTAGATAGATCAGATAATTGATATGTGAATACAAAATCAAAAGAATATACATTTGCACGTCATATAAAAGGATCTACATTCTTTTTTCGTGAGAAGATTTAGCATCCATCATGGGAAATCATTAGCCCTTGACTGGGGAGCTTGTTCTAATATACCTAATAATCTCACATCACTTAGGAGTCCAGGTCAATGCTAGTTTAAATACACCTTTCCCATCAATCTTCTAAGACTCCTTTTAAGGATAAGATCGTACGATGTTTCACACTCCAGACAATATACATTGAATGTGATGATTGACCTTAATGATATCACTAAACTTGGGATCGAAACATTTTTGTTGTTTGTGGAAATAAAAACTTTCTTAGTCCTCGATTGGATGACTTATTTTAGTACACTCAATACATCACTTAGGAGTCGAGACTGAAGCTAATTTAAATATCCAAAGCGAAAATATCTTGGATTGGGAGCTTATCGTGGTATACTCACATCGTTTAGGACTCTAAACTAAGGTCGGTCTAAATGCACTTTCCTTTTTCAATCCTCTGAGATATTTTTTAAAAATAAAACAGTAACGAAGTTTTATCTTGTATACAGTAACTTAATTCTCGATTAAAAATTTATTCACGTTAATTAAGAGTTAGAGTGAATATTAGTCTAAATATATTTTATTTCTTCGATCCTCTTATACACCTTTTAAAAATATTTGGTTTAAATTATTTTCGAAAAAGCAATACTTAATGTAGATATGCTCAAATGTTTTACTTCGAATGCATATCGAATAAAAGCGAAGGGTGAATGCGTAAAATTTGATGTGAAACTAATTATATAATTTTACAATAATTATTGCGAAAATGGTGCAGAGTCGCAAACAAGATCCATTTGTTTGGGCAAATCTTGTAAGTGGGTTTAGCCTTTGACATGTCACAGAGGGTCCCACAGAGTGACAGGTGGCGGAACCATCATTGTCTGTCTACGTGGAATTATCTACCAACACGATTTTGATTTGAAAGAATGTTACGATAAGTATAATCTTATTTATTTTTAATTTTATATTCCGCTTAAATAATTTTATTTTGACTTTATTTTTTCTACTTTTTTACTTTTATCATCAGGTAAAGAAATTGGCTAAAGCTAGATAGGAAAAAAAAAATTTGACTCACACGTGTTATAAATGAAATAGTATAAAAGGTAGAGAATGATAAAAAAATAAATTGGAAGGAAAATAAGTATATTATATATATATATATATAATTTAATATTTATATTGGTAATTATTGTAGGAACTATTTTTTACTTTTTTCTTATTATTTAGTAACTATTTTTATTTTTACTATAATTATTTTTATTTTAATTATGTAACAAAAACAACATCTCTATTTCCACTTGCTTTATATAAGTATACACTAATAATTATGCTTCATTTAATATGATTTTAATTATTTGGTATATATGTATACCAAATTTAAATGTTCTTCCATGACATTTACCTTTGTCCTATAACGATAGATATGTTCAATTTATTACTAGAGTAGCTTTTAACTATGATTAATCATGATTTTTTAATATATTTTCACAATCCATGCTTTAAAATATTAATAAATACCATATTTTTTACTTTTTATTCAAATAGTTATTTTATTTTTAAGTTATATTATATTAATTACATTTTTGTAAATTTTAATTAATTTATGGTATCTCACTTAAATCCTATCACTTCAATAATGATCAATCGTAATCAATAATTTATTTAAAGCCAATATAATAAAAAATAAATACATCTATCAAAATTGCATGAAAATGAAAACATCTCTATAGTTAACATCACCCACAAGAAAAACAAAGGTGATGATTGCATCAAATTTTCAATTATGTAAAAAGTACTCCTTTTTTTAGTTAACCACCACTAAATCTTAAGTAACATATAAAAACTAAAAACATTACTTTCAACAATTAGTTAGACCTTTATCAATCGTCACATAAATGATTTTTTTTACAAACCATTAACATGTTTTATGTTACTAGTAGAGTTATAGTATTTCTTTTAAGTATTGGCATTTAGTTATGCTTTTTACACGACTGGCATTTAGTTATTAAATATTAAAAATCTGCAAAATTAATATAATCAATAAATTATTCTAATCATTTCAGTGCTATACAAAGATTAAAAAATATTTATCTCTAAAATCAGATTGGAAAGTACAATTATGATTAATTTAATTAAAAAATAATGTTCTATCTTTCTAAACTAAAGCTTTTAAACTTTCGAAATGAAATTGAAAAATTCAAAATTATGAAAAAATTGAGAAATATACAACACCTATTCATACACTCTTCAAAAGATGTAAATAATAAGTGTCGATAATAGTCTAAGTGTGAGTCAAAGTTTCATATTAGATAAAATATACAAAGTTAAACATTATATAATAATAAAAACCCATAACTTCATTATCTTAAGATTTTTTGTTAAAAATAGTGTCAAATGTGTGTAAGACTAATGTTATATATAATCACAATCTCTCAATAAGTATAATCCATATGAAAAATATATATAAACTCAACAGCGATATCTGAGTCGATGGTTGGAAATAGTCTAAGTCTCACATTAGATAAAATAGACAATGTTAAACGCTATATAAGAATAAAGACTCATAATCCTATTGTCTTAAAGTTTTTGGTTAAAAGTGGTGTCAAATGTCTTGGGTATTGAGAATAGTCCAAGTGTGAGTCAAAATCTCATATTGAAAAGAATAAACAAAGTTAAACAATTTATAAGAATAAGAATCCATAATTACATTGCCTTAAGATTTTGGATTAAAAATTGTGTCAAATATCTCGAATTGAAAGTGGTGTCGAATATCTTAAATTGAAAGTAGTGTCAAATATTTTATACGTATAAAGACCAATTTTATATATTAAAATCAAACCGTGACTATATCCCATATAACAAAAATAGCAATCCTACAATAAGATATACCGAATAAAATCAGCGGAATATCATCGAAAAAGTGAACTTTGAAGAAACTTCTTAGTCTTTTTTTTTTTTCATCTGGAAAAGTTTTATTGGCTGTCATCAATGTGTAAGAAATCAAAGTCAAAGTCTGATGATTTTTCTGAGAGGGTTCCTTAATTTTTGCAAACCAGAATAAGGGTTTGGAAAAAAAGAACCTGGTATTTGATCTTAGTTTCCGGTGCATAAAATTAGCACACAAGATCACACAGTTGACTCAGCAAAATGGACTTTATCATTATCAAGTAATTAATTAACTAATTAATGATAGTAAATGAAGTGATAATCTGTTCTATTCTGGATTAGGTTAAATAAATAAGGATAATACATAAAACATATATACCTCAAGTACTATACTTATTTATTGCCTTACAAAGTAATAAAATTTTTAAAGAACTCAAATATGATTCAACTCTTAATCTCAAAATCTCTATTATATTATATTACGTTTCAGTGAAATTCTTTTCTTAGAATGATTATCATGTATGTTAGAGATATTCATAACATTAAAATTGTACTAATGAGAAAAAATATATAAATACTATAAATTGTACGATGTTAAAATAAAGAAATAAGAGATATTATTTAACCATTTAAAAGTAAAGATATCCAAATCTAATGTTTACAAGATTTTACATAGCGACAAGTTTACGACATCGAAATTTAAGAACAGTGGGTCAAATCCAACGTGTTCCCCAAAGCACATTTGTATTTGTTAGTCCCACGTGTTCTTTTTTGGTTCCCTTAAACACTTTACATTGTTTGAGGTTAGGTAGATTTATTTTGCGTCCCTGCAGAAGTTATTGTCTTAAGTATAATTAATTCACATTAAATTTTTATATTATTAATCGATATTAAATTTTGTGAGAATTTATGATTTATTATGGTATTAAATAAATTTGATTTTCATAATTATTAATATAATTTTTTTTATTTAGAAATAAAGTAAATTATTTATAATTATTATAATAATTAATAATTTATTTATTACATATAATAATTAAATAATTATATTTTAATATTGTTAAAAATATAATTAAAGTTAAGAAATTTAAATTAAAAAATATTTTTTACTTTTTAATTAAAAAATAATTAATATAATATTTTATGTATTAAAATATAATTATTTTTATTAAAGTATAATTATTTTAATTATATATTATAATATTTATAAATATTTTTGTTCTTTAAATAAAATAAAATTGTACTAATTTTAAGGATATAGTTTATTTAATATTATAATTAATTATAAATTTTTACAAAATTCAATATTTATTAATTACATTTTAAAAAATACTTCTTAGTTAGAGCACTGATTAATATTTTTCATTTATTTTTATGTCCGAATGTCTCGTGTGCATTCAATTTCTCCATAACACTTCATTTCTTCTTGCATTATTTTATTCATTTAATATTTTTTATCTCACTTTTTTTCTTTTAAAAATAAAAATGGTGTAATTGATTAATTTTAGTGGGCTAAATTTTATTTTAAGTTATTTATTATTTATTAATTTCTCATCTATCGTTTACAATTTCAGTGTGGATATTTATTTTTCAAAAGGTAATTTTAAATCATCCTTACGATAACATAGTGATAATTCCTTCAATTTTCTATATCGTTTCTATATTTTATTGCTCTTTTGTTTTGATAAACTTAAAGATAATTTTACCATTAGGGATCAACTTGACTAACATAAGATAATTGTTGAACACTTACTTCACAAAACTGCTTTTTATTCTAACCAAAAGATACATTCGCATATATAAATTATTTACCTCTATTTTAACCAACTGATTAAGATAATAATAAGATGACTTTGCATAATTATGGGTGAAATCTTTTTTTCTACTTCGATTGATGATTAAGATTGCGAACATATAATTATGATAATCTATTATCGATTTCTTTTACTTTAATCAATTATTAAGATCGTGATCAGATGATTATGATTATTGGTTATCAAATTTTTCTACTTCGATCATTGATTAATATTGTGAAAAGGTGATTATCACTTTTTATTGATTTCTTCTACTCTGTCATGAGCGAATGAATATGATTCCCTCCTGTCAATTTCTTCTATTTCGATCAAGGATTAAGATTATAATTTGATGACTATTAATGCCTCTTGTTTTCTTCTACTTCGATCATTAAAATCATGACTAGACGATTATGATCTCCTTTTGTTGATTTCTTCTACTTCGAAAATGATTAAGGTCGTGATTTGATGATTAAGATTGTCTCTTATCAATTTCTTCTACTTTCATCAATGATGAAGATCATAATTAGATGATTATAATTGCCTCTTGTTGATTTCTCTACTTTGGTGAATGATTAAGATCGTGATTAGAAGATTATGATCATTCTCTTGTCAATTTCTTCTACTTTGATCAACAATTAAGATCATGATCGAACGATTATCATAATCTATTGTTGATTTCTTCTACTTCTATTGAGAATCTCACATTGACTAGAGATATGACAAATTCATAATATATAAGTGGAGTGCAAACCTCACCTTACAAGCCGGTTTTGTGAGGTTGAGTTAGGCTTAAAATTCACTTCTGATATGGTATAGGCTTAAAACCCACTTCTAACACTTTGACCATCAATTAAGATTATAATCGATCAATTGTGATCGTCTCTTGCCAATTCATTCTATTTCAATCAATGATTAATGTTATGATTGGACGATTATGATTGTCTCTTGTCAATTTCTTTTACTTCAACCAATGATTAAGATTATGATTAGATAATTATGATCACCTCTTGTGTATTGTGAACTTCAAAATACATTTTTATTTGTCCTTCTTTATGTTTCATAAAAAATCCTATAACAAAAAAAAATGTAATGGAAACACAAATTGACTATATTTCATGTTAAATGTTGTTGAGATAACTCTTCCATCAAATAATGTCAAACGACAAGTCTTCATACCATTCCTAATTGTCATTGTTCATTGAGAGAATGACCTTTTATCTACAAAGTAAATAAATAAATTAATACTTAATGCATGACCAATTTTACCTCTTGTGCTAGGTGTCAAAATGTTATTAAAAAAGTACGAAGACCCTGAAAAAGAACATTGAGTGCGTGATATTTTTTTCTTTGGTGTCACCCTTCTCATTCAACCTAGTAGTTAGAAATTATTCATTTATTAATTTAAATGTTTTAATAACAAAGAAAAATTCATCCATTAAAAATACATTAATATAAAATGAACAGTGTGATCAATAAATAAAATCAACCCAAACCTTAACACATAACAATAGATATAATTTATTAATAAATCAACCGGTAGCATATGCATAACCTTTATGTATTATTAGTATGCATAATATTATAACTGTTTGTACGTATTTTATAAATATATATGATATTATATTAACAAATAATGATAATAATGTAGTATTATTAAATTAATATATAAAATAAAATTATATTTATTAAAAGTAAAGTGAAATATATAAAAAAATAAAAAATAACTGTTAATAATATTACATTATTATTAATTTAATAATAATGTAATTTTATAAATAATTTTATAAAATTTATAAAATTAATACATAAAGAAAAAAAGAAAAGCAAAAATAAATAATTTTATAAAAAAATTATAAAATAACAGTTAATTTTAAAAAATGTAATAAATAATTATATTTTAAAAAATAAAATTAATATTTTAAAATATAAATTTAAAACATTTCATAAATAATTACATCCTATCTCATCAAACAAGTGACGATTTAAAAATACACTACTATATTAAATTTACACTTTAAAAGTTACGCACTTGTCAGACTATACTTGATTGAAGTAAAACATTATATACTCTGTGTGATAAGATAAATTTTTATAATTTAAACTAATATGCCATATAAACCAAATATTAGTACCACATACAGGTAAAATGAAAATAAAAATAGATAAATAAAATGAATTGAGTAAAAGAATTGATCTGACATGTACGTATAAAGGAAAAAAAAGAAAAAAGCAACTTAGGGAAACCGTATTAGTCGCATGGATTTTCTGGAATCTTATGGAAAATTTGGATATATCCATCCATTTTGTTGGATTGTTACGTTCGTATTTGAAAACTACTTCATGGCTTCCCATGCTTCTTTCTAGAGACTACAGAGAAACTTTTGCAGCTCATTAAATTATTATTAACCAAAAACACATTTTATTTAGGTCAAATTTAAAGGCAATAACATATTTCACCAACAGAAGAGAAATTTATAAATTCACAAAATCTAAGCATTTATTTAAAATTATATAATCATATATGTTTTATAGGGTTCAATAGTCTTTGTTGAGATAGTACTGTTACTTCAAAAGGAGTGAATGTTTTATTGTTAAATTATTATAATATTATAAAAAATATATTATACAGTCGTTTGTACAACATACATTATAAATACATTTCAATTAAAATTAAATACTTTTTCAAGAAGATAAAAGTTAGAAATAATTGGATATTTGATTCTTAAGGATAAACTCTCTGTCAAGGTCAATGTTCCTTAATTATTAGGATGAAATGTCTTGGATTCAGCCAACCACATACAGTTATCAAATAAAACTGCTTCACTCTGGAACTTTCATCTTCAATAAATGCAAAATAAATAAATACTTTCGAAAGACTTTTCTATATTACTTTTTTTATTTTAAATTGAATAGAGTTATGGCTAAACTAACTTTCTTTTATCCTTCGAAAGTGATTTAATCAAATAAAATATACTATATTATATTGTTATTTTAAAATATTTATTTTTTATTAAAAAATTAAAATAATTTTAGTTTATCAAATCTATGCATATCATTCATTCATTTTTATCTCAAATTCACCCAAATCATACAATTATTTTAAAATCTAGACAGTTTTACTCTCATCTCTAAATTCACTCAAATTTCATTTGATCTCTTATTGTTTAACTTTTAGAAAGTTTTTTTTCACATAAATTATTTCAATCTTTCTCAACAATTAAACCAAAACTACTCAAATTTGACTACATTTCTCTCATGGCCATTTTCAAAATTAAATAAATAGATTTTTTTAATTATCTCATGTTTTAACAAATAAAACACATAGTAAAAGTGTCTTATCCAATATATTATACTAAATTAACATATTAGTTTAATAAACAAAACTAACTGGATTGAATAGGTGATTAACTAACATCGAACCCTAGTATTCTAGAAGGAAAAGGACAGTACGAACGCAATGTTCAGCAAAGAAAAAAAAATAGTTGAAAACAGAAAATATAGTTGCATACCATATCCAAGTCCAAGATTTTGAACGTTTAGAAGAAAATTCCAATCACAATTCGCCCTTATAAATTGGCTACAAATAATATATTACATAACATATAATAGTAGATAATAAAGAGTGAAAATTATTATCTTCGTTAGTCGTCATCTTGTAATTTAATAGTCCAAAAGAGTAATTTACTTAAATGATTATATTACAACAAAATAAACAGATAGAAGATAGAAAATCACACTCTCACATTTTAGTTTTAGAACCAATTGGATATTTTATTTTATGTTTTAAATAACTGATTTCTCATCTTATTATCATAGTTTTCGTTTTTTTTTTCTTCCGATTCCATATCATTCGGCCGCGGGGTTTAAATAAAAAAAATATTATTTTCTTTTCTTAAAAGAGCTTTTGATAAAATTAGTGTATTCAATTTATTTTCAGTTACAGGGATTTAATGTTTAGTGTTAATTATCATATATATAAATAGATATAATTTTCATTATGCAAGTCTGATTCCATAGAATTGAATTAAATTTAAAGTTCACTTACTAAAACTATTGTTAGACCATTATAGTAAACATTCTTCTAAGTCCGCATCTTGATCTTGAAAGTTTGATGTAGACTTAATTAGGATGTGGACTTATGAAATTTTAAGAGTCATATTATAATATGAAATATTAGGGGTCATATAATTACTGTAAGCCCCTTTTTTCCTTTTCAGCTGAGTATTTGGGGCCTAGCCATTCGTGGGCCTAAGGCCGACCCAATAAGGGGACCCAATACCCTTGTCAGCCCCTAACCCCTTCATTCTGTTCCATTTTCAGAAAAATCAGCTCCTTGTTCCCTCCCCTCATCTAGTGTAAGAGCTTTGCTAGGGCACAAAGGTTCTCCCTTGTTTCAAGCTAGCAAAGGATATTGTACTTCCAGGTAAGTCGAACTCTAACCTTGTCCTTCTCTTTCTCCAGTTCAGAGGCTAATGGTTTTGTCTTGGGTTCTCCCTAGCACCCCCTTTCTCAACTCCGTGTGGGTTTGTTTTCAGCTCCGTACCCTACTCCAGTGCTCCACTACTTTTCTTGGGTTACCACTCTATTCTGCTAGCGTATAACAAGGTAAGGGGAGCTAGTTTTTTTTTTAGTTTAAAGTTATTGTGGCATGCTTATGTTCTGTTCCATGTTGTGGGCGCTTGAATGGTGTTGGAATCGTGAAAAAAAAATGGTTGGCGTATATTCTGGATGTTGCTATATGTCGTTTTCCTACCTTGCACGTGTGGAACAGTGGGGGAGAACTCATATTCTCGTCCAGGCGAGCTCGTCTCGCCTAGGCGAGAATATCAGCAGCTCGCTCAGGGTTCTGCCTCGAGCACTCGCCCAGGCGAGGGGCTGCGTTTTGAGCGACATGTTAGCTCACCCAAGCGAGACAGCCTCGCCTAAGCGAGGGATCGTGAAACTCTCCAAGGAACCACTGTTGTAGGCTCGCCTAAGCGAGAGCCCGTCGCCTGAGCGAGACAACTTCTCTCGTCTGGGCGACGACTCCTAGCTTGAGCGAGGCTGCTGCAGTGGGTGGTTTCAATTATGCTTTTCTCTTTGTTTGATGGGTGAACTGTGTGATTTATTTATTTACCCCTTTCTTTCAAAACCTAAAGCATGTGAATATATATGGTTGCTTGAATCTTATGAACTAAAAGTTGGTATGTTAGCATGAATAACACATGGATTTTGGTTGGTTGGTTGGTTGAGAACTTGCATGAGAATTGGATGTTTTGAGATAAAGGTGGTGGATATGGTATGAAACATGAATTTATTGTGTGATAGGCGTAATTCCATGAGTCTCGTGGGGAGACCTCGTGGTGGTGTGTAGTGTATATATTAAGGTATGGATTCAAGTGAGTCAGTGAGTCTCAGGTAGAGCAAACTGACCAAGTGGTGAGAGTGGCGGGAGGCCTTAATCTTTGGCAGGATAATGGCCTTAGATGCTTAAAGGTTAACCTTGTGTGTGGTAGGGTGAAACCCATTGGCAATGGCTCTGCAGAGCAGTAGAGGCCACCACAAGTCCAAGCGTCCAGTGAATCCGATCTTAGTATATTTATCCAGATAATCGAGTCATAGTGTCCTGCTTGTCTGCGATAACATGATTCTCTGTGCTCACTGTGTTGAAATGCTTGAACTATTTAAGTACTTTTCTGCTATACTATGTTAACTTTAAATTACACTAGCTTACCCTTTCTTTGTTGTGTATGTTCTTGCCTTGATTCTTTTCCTTTTGCAATGATCACCTTACGGTGGGAGCAGATGGAAAGAGCTCTAGAGATGGATCAGCTGGTGGTAGCAGTGCTGCATAGTTTGGACCAGTTACCTGTAGCTCCTAATAGTAGTTTTTATGGCTTTAATGCCCCTCTCTTTTGTGATTTCTTGCTCTAGGAGCGACCCTTTTGCAAGACAGTTAAAGTTCAGTCCTTGTTTCGATTTTGGCATGGTTGTATGCCTATGTTTTCTTTTAAGTACTCCTATGGATAACTGTAATAGTAGATCCGTTCGTGTTCTGTTCCTCTGATTGTTTCTTATTATCATAATTATGCGATGCTTTGTTTAGTAGATTTAATCTATTTAATTGGGATGTCACAATTACACTATGGAATATTATGAGGGTTAAAATTTTAATTTTTGTTTAAAAATATTAGAGATATAAGATATATGATAAATATAAAAGATATGTTATAAGAAGAATTTATCATTTTATTTTATTTATATACTTTCATATATATAATGTAACAGAATATAAAATCTTTACATGATTTTTTTTAAAATAAAATCATAAAATTATTGATCCAAGAAATTTTGACCTATTATATCACTCATTATCATTTGTTAATGTTCGAAAAATTACAATAGAAGAGTTTAATATCAATTATTAGCCATTATATACCCATTTTTACTGTCTCCATATATCTCATAATGAAACACCTCACAAAAATATGGAAAACTATATATATATATATATATATATATA
>Ga0214542_1008782_pt1 | contig 16307 bp, 12 predicted proteins | sample CNSS1metaG_FD_160096 | JGI IMG/M metagenome (GOLD analysis project Ga0214542, IMG submission 160096) | Root nodule microbial communities from cowpea collected in UCLA plant growth center, Los Angeles, California, USA - CNSS1 | ecosystem: Host-associated > Plants > Roots > Nodule | place: USA... | reverse complement strand
AAGATCTTGTCTTTTTTTTTTTTTTATGCTTGTACGCATGCTTGTTAAATTTTGAAAGTTACTCAACAAACCACATTAAGTATACTAACAGCATTTAGTATGTCACACGCTTTATTTTTGCTGTCTCTTTAGTAGTATCCTGTTGTGTTTGATCTATGTTAATTGATTGTGGTGTTGGGAAAAAATTCAGATTTCTAGACAGACTAGTCAATTCAATAGAGGAAAAGAAGCATCATGAAGTCAAGTTGAAAGAAGGGTTGAAGGATTTGGCTGCTAAACGGATGGAACTGCAAAATACTCTATCTTCTTCATGGTCCAAGCAAGTAAGTTGTGTGCTTGTTATTTATGAGGGGGTAGAATTTGTAGTGTTCAACGGATTTTCAAAATTGTAGGATAAAAACTACCTTTTCTCTCTCTCTCTCTCTCTCTATATATATATATATATATATATATATATATATCCCTTGTGTTCCTGTTGTTTTTGTTGCAGAAGAAGAAAAATTTAATCCCTACACTAGTTTATTACTACGTACACTTTATTGTGGTAAATAGTAACTAGTTCATATACCTATTTAAGCAACCTGGTTGTGTTAAGGCAGTCAATTCACTATTCTAATAATTTCCTTTTAGGTTTATAATATATTGAATATGCCGTGTCAAAAAACATTGAAACATGCAGGTCCCAGTAAAAGATAAAATAATATAAAAAAGGGAATAGAGAAATCTGATCACTGCATCTGTCCTCTGTCAGGATTCTCATCTACTATTATATTGTGTGCTTAGTGAAGTCTGTTTTAAAGAAACAATCACTTTTATCTTATGAACTTCCCGAGAGAATTTTTGCTTGTCCCTACACTCCCCCACCTCCTCCTCCCGCGCCCCCCCCTCCCGCACCCCCAAAAGCAGAAAACACTATAAAATTATGCAAATTCTCAGTTGGGATTTTCTTTCTAGAGTGAGATTCAATTTTTTATAAAAGAGGAACAAGGACTACATGTTGCATGGCAGATAGCTCATACGGAAATAAGAGTGGGTATCATTATCGGGAAAATGTTCTTGTTGCATGACTGATTTACACTTATTTTTTGACAAGACATATGTGATGGTTTTTTACAAGAACATAACAGGGTCAAATTTCCATTTTTCACTTTTAGTTTTTCTTCTACTTGGAGATAGAGAACTGCATATAGCTTCAGTCTTTCTATTTTTTTTACATTTTTAATAAGGAACACAGATTAAAACTCATCTTTCTCTCCATTGTCTTATTCTTAGTTGTTTGATACTCATGCGACCAAAATCTGTGTTCCTGTATGTGACAACTCAACTTTACATGTTTCCCCGGTCTTGTAGATGAGTCAAATTAACTGTTAAGTGAATTTCAGGATGCGGCTGTGGCAAAAACAAAGGAGTTGAAAAAACTATGTGAGAGTACACTTTCTTCGATGTTTGATGGAAGACCAGTTAATATAATTGGAGAGATCAACGCTATTTTGTCTAGTGGCCTTGGAGCATGAGAAAGAGGAATTTACTTCCATGATGATCAAGCTTTTAGGTGGACAGTGGCGGGCCAAAATAACTTTAGAAAAATTTCTTTTAGTTTTTTTCTTTTTTTTACTTTACCTGTTAATTCCTGACAAAGAAAAGTGCTTTGACAATGCGATGCTCTGATAACTCTTGCTGAATGAGGAAACTTTACTCTGCAGTTGTGCCATATTGATTTTACAATCAGAAGATACCAGTGAAGGCAGTGCTTGTGGCTTATTATTAGTCTTACTTTTGAATTCAAGTATGAAAATGACCGAGTTGTTAGTAATGTAGGTGATCACTAAAAAGTTTGAATAATGTTGCGAAATATCTGATTCACTACTATCAACAAGGACTATTTTGACTGCGAGGAATATGCAGGAAACTGAAGAAGTTAAAGCAACTAGCACAAGGCGACATACTGGGTATGCTGCTTGATGCCACTTTGTTCCTTGATTTATGCAATTATTCAATTTGTCCATTCTAACTTGCTTTGTTTTTGGATTCCTCCGACGATGCTTGAGTTGAGTTGATTGGGCAGGACGCTTGCATATAATTAACCCGCACCGTATTTGCATGGTTGGCCCTGCCTCAATAATGGATAAAGTTGTTTCAAAAAAGGTGTGTTTCTGAATGTAATGAAATGTACCTGAAATAAAATATAGCATTGGATGAAGAAAAAATCACTTTCTAGTGTGAAAAATAAGAAGAAAAAAATATATTTTATAATAAAAATTAGTATATTTATAAACTAAAATAAAAATTTAAAGAGGTTATATGAAATTTTTTATATAAATTAGTTTGTTTATACATAAATAAGTTAAGGATATAGTGGAAAGATTTTCTAACAAAACATTTTTCCAACACTATTAGTGAAAATTTAGTATGTTTAAACGGATTTTTCCATAAGAATTTATATGAAATAAAAATATGAAATTAATTTTTTCATACACTTGAGTGATTGAAGGAGTTCAAACTTTGGGGCAAATGGAATAGTATATAACCATTACATGTAATTATTCTTTAAGAAATTATATGACAGTTTATTTTGATTCTCCAAATATAGTATGAAATTATATATTAAATAGGGAATTGTGTCATGTATTTTAATTAGTGATCCATTAGTTCATTAGTGGTCCATAATCATGTCTTGATCGAGCAGTGACCAATTTTGAGGGAAGAAAAAGAAAATAATGAAAAAAATATATAAACGAGATTAGAAAGAGAGAGAAATAAGAGAGGGGAAAGAAGAGAAAAAAGGGACTGAAATCTTTTTAAGTGTATAAATACTTTAAAGTTTTTATATCGTTTTTAATAAAATATAAATTTATTATTTTAAATAATCTTTCAAAATTATAAAAAGTTAATTTTTTTTTTAAATTTTTATTTAAGCAACATGTTTTATCATAAAACATTTTAAATTTTCTTAAAAAACTATTCTAGTAGATTTTCCTATTCAAATATTAAACAAAATTAATTTGTCAGGAATTTAAACCCAAAAAAAATGACTATTTATAGTGATTTAGAATATTATAAGAAATGATAAAATAAAATTATGTAACTTATCATCCGTAGAGTTTCAAATTATATTCACCCTAACATTAATGGGAGCTAGTATTTATAGAAATAAAATCCATGATTTTGTTGAAAAATATAAAATTTAGGTGACATACTATCTTTGACTTGATGGATGTTTTTGTGAAGTGTTTGCAAATGATTATAAAATCAAATAAGATTACATGTAACACATATGATGTAGTCTTTTAGTTATGAAAATGTTTAATCATGTAATGAATATGGAGATTCAAATAGCAAAGCGGGTATGCCTTTAAGAATTCAAAATATAATCCATCTTGACTGTAAAGTCTTATTCAAAAGAACAAATGAAAATTTGCGTTAAGTTTGAGCATGGAGTCTGAAACTGCTATTATTTTAAGTACAATAAAAAGTGGTAGTTCTTGGTTTTTATATTTTAGTGATATTTTGTTATCTTCTAAAATTTTAACATAAAAAATAATCTAATAGTAAATGATTGATAAAAAAATAACCAGTTCAACCGGCTAGTTACACTAATTAAGGAAATGGTTATAACAGACTAAAACAACTTAAATATTTTCAGAGGTGAAATTCAAGCTAACCCTTTCCATTGGCGAAATTCCAGCTATTTCATCCATTGAGTTTTTTGTCACGTCGAAGGAATTAAAAGTTTGCGCCTTATAAGCCAAAGGCGATAAAAAGAAGAGAGCAGAAATGGAGTTAAATTTCTAGAACGTTAAAATGTTAACCAGTTTGCACATCAGGCGGATACGTAGCTGAGAGCAGGTGAACCGTTGAAGCGGGAGATAGTTGTGTGAAAAGACATGTTAAGTGGATCAAGTTCAGTTTCATCTGCTTCACCACTCTCTGAAACAAGCTTTTGAGAAAATGATACAAGATTGTCCACGATTTCAGACATTGGAGGTCGAAATTGCTTCACGGGCTGCATGAGAGGCGCGTAAGTTTTATTGCAACCCCCCAGAAAAAACGAGTGAATATAATTTGAAGAACCAGAATGGCAACATACGATCATGAGTAAATTCAAGTTTAACTTTTACTTTTGTTAAAAACTCTATACCTATATCTATAGAGTCATGATTTATTGACAATCCATTATCCCCTACAACCACTTCCAACTACTAAAGACAGTTATCATGTTAGTGAATAAAAATTAATGATTGTCAAATTTTTTGCATATATAAATGCTAATAAAGTAATACCTGAATGCAGAGGGAGATGATATCAGCATAACGAGAAAGAGCCTTGGATGAAAATGTCCGTTTGATTGCTGGATCTACCATTTGTTCCAAACTGTCACTATCATGAAGCCTTGATGAAGCCCACTTCGCCAGATAGTGCTCTTCCCTTGGCCTGGAACTGTGTTGCATGGAAAACAAAGGTTATCATTCAACAACCCTTAAACAAATGAAATGGAATAAGGTTAGAGAGAAACACGTATACCCATCGAAAGGTTTTCTTCCTGTTAATAGTTCAAGAAGCAACACGCCAAAGGCAAAGATGTCGCTCTTCGTGCTGCCAATTCCTGGTTGGCCATGGTCAGGTGAACTGTATCCTGTATCTCTAATATCAATCTCGGAAGCCTGTTTTCTTCAGTCAATAAATTAATCAGTGAATCTATGTCAATGGCATACTAAAATTAATGTCAAGCAGATTTAAGCTATGTATACCTAGAAAGTGCAAAAGCAATATTTTACCTCTTTAACAACTTCAAAAAATTAAATTTAGTTGATTTGTAAGTTATCTATAAAAAGTCACATATAAAGACATTTAAAAAAAATCATTTAACTTATGGAAAAATATTTTTTATTTTATTTTTCTCTTCCCGGCAAACCAGTTTTCAAGTTGGGTAATTTTTTTCATGAGAAATCATCCAAAAGCTACAACCAAGTATGAGCTTTGAGTAAATGCAACTGTAGCCATCACGAACTTCAGCCACTAGAACCTTGACAGCAATAAATCGCCTATTTAAACATGATACTGATTGTTGCAGAAACATACCCGGTTTTTGGCTTTATTGCTTGTCAGTGGTCTCAGAATAGCCAAGCCACAGTCAGTAACACGAGGCATGAGGTTTTCGTCCAGTAGAACATTGGTAGCCTTTAATTTGCCATGGGCGACAGGAGGGGAGAACGTCGAGTGCAAATAGCTGTAAACATAAGTGTGTATCACGGTTGAGAGTTGAGACAAGATTGCACTTTATATTTAACGAGAAATAATTCTTAGTATAGCAACATGGAACTTACTTCAGGGCCTGACCAACACCTAGAGCGATCCGGAGACGTGTGCCCCACGATAAAGGTTTGTATGCTGTACTATGAAGAGCATCATCTAGAGTTAAATTTCTCACATACTCAAAGACAAGAAGATGTTGTCCATGCTCCAAACAGTAGCCTTTAAGTGAAACAATGTTAGGGTGCTTCAAACGGGAAGCCGTGCTCACGACATCTAAGAACTTTTCCTCTTCACTGAAAGACATGCCCGCCATGTTGATATTCTTCACGGCTAAAACCTTTTAACAAGAAGAAGAAATTACATAAAAAATTGAAATAAAAGTTTTGAAATCAACGTTATTTAAGGCTTATAAGGTACCTTGTTATCAGAAAATTCAGCTCTATAAACAGGACCAAGGGATCCTTCTCCCAGAAGGTTGTCTTCATGGAAACTGTTTGTAACCAACTGAACCTCCGCTACTGTATAAACCTTTATCCTTCCATTGAATCTGTCTCTTCCGGAAAAGCTTTTTCTTGATGTTTCCCCAGTTCTTTTATGAGTTTGGGAAGTTAGCCGCCTTGGACCCAAAAGGGATGCAGCATTATAAGGTGGGATTTGTTGGCTCTCGACTATTGCCGTAGTAGAATCTTCTATAAAAGTGGAGAGAAAAAGAAAAGCACGATCAAAGACGGAAATGGATTTAAAGAACTAATAAATGGAATGGACCCTGACATATGAAAGAGAAAGACTCCCGAAAGGGAAAGAAATTAAGTGAAATTTGGCAATACATGTTTAGTATCTCTAACTTTACACTCACTCACTTTCTACCAATCTTATTTTATATTCAATCATTTTAGTGTTAAATCTGTCTGGAATGAGCAATGTTACTATGAGATCATGTTAACGTTATTCAGTCATATGGATTTTGGCTTTGACTGGGCGTGCCTCACCATCTATATGCTCATGCTCTGTATAAGGTACCTTTGCTCGCACTGATTGGACAAGAAGGCAATGCACTATGGTCGCTTTCGTAGTTCTCCAGTCTCTTTGTATAAAGCTTATTCAAACGGATCGCAATGAGGAGAGCCAAACCTGTTGCCAATAATGTTCCTGTACCGACCATAAAAGCTATTCCTCCAGGACCGATATGTTTCTTCTTTTGTTTCCTTACTCTAATAGGAGCGTAGTTCTCGATGGCATTTGCCTGAGTTATGGGTGGGCGACTAGTGTTTTTCTCAAGGGGTACGTTGTCCAAGGGAAATGCCCAGGGAGGAGAGCCGTCCACGGTTTGGAACTTATTCCCTCCAATCCTAATTAAGAGGTGGAATGTTACTTTCCAATTTGTGTCCATTATCCAGTAAGAAAAATGAAGGTGATTAAAACCAGTAACATTTATTTTTACAAACCATAAGTTTGGTATGGACTGAAAATGCTGGGGAAGAAGGCCGCTAAACAGATTGTCTTGAATGTTCCTGACAAAACAGATAAATTAGAAAACAATAGAGCTGTAGTCATATGTTAGGATACTACCTCCTATTTGGAAGGTCTATGAAAGAAGAAAGAAATACAGCTAATTGATTTAATTCTAGCAGCTGAGAAATCCATTAGTGGTTGTATAGTGTTGTGTTGGGAATATATATATATATATATATATATATATATATATATATATATATATATATATATATATATATATATATATATATTATACACACTACGTTGCTTAGTTAGAGAAGTCAGTTTGTTTTGTATGGTAGAGTGTGTGAAGGGGTTGGTTGGTTGGTGTGAAGTGGATTTATAAGAAAAGAAAATTAACTAGGAAGAATATTCTTGACTTTTGGTGTGTTACGTAGTTTCCCTTTCTGCATGGCTTCTGCATGATAGTAAAGTCTGTTTATAGCTTATTTTCCTCTTGTATTAAAAAAACATGTTTATTAGATAAAGCTTTATTTTTTTACTATGGTATTTGAATTTAGTAATACCATAAATGTATTATATTGGTGAATACTGTTTGAAATTTCTTGCTGATTGAATTTGGTAGCACCATAGATGCATTTGAATGAGAACAAGAGAGGATTTCATTTGTAGTATGGTTTATGAATAGTGGCATGTAGAGAATTTGGGGAGGTTGGATGGATAACTAAGCAATCTGCCCCAATTTTCCATTTTCTTTTGTAATTATATCTTATCATATCCTATGATATTGATTTTAGTTCTTACTCTAATTGTTTCATTGTGAACAAACTTGGTTGTTGCTTTTTTATTATTGCTATTAGCATTAAACATTCTATGCGAAGTTTTATTTTGTATCCATTAAATATTGCTTAATGAGTACCCTAATGTTTATGTATTTGATGAACCCCTCCACATTTGGTACTGTATGATACAAAATTTTAAATGGGTGGCATATTGTATATGTAGCGTATAATGCATTATTGCGTATTGAGTTTGCTCTATAGTGTGAAAGACAAATGTAGAGTGTAATGAATTTTGAAATAACAAAAAAAAAATGATAAATATTAGAAAACATGGTTGAGGGATGTTGCATTTTTTAACATATTACTTGTCATCTAATTGCATCTATTAACAAAGAAGCTTTTGAAGAATTTGCTGATGGATTTGAGAAAATAAGAATAAATGTTAGTAAGTGATATCGTCCATTTTTATCTCTTTTGGACAACAAATGATTTATTTGGGAGCAAATACCCACGCCAGGCGTTGCCGGAATCATGCCCAACAAGCAATCAGTGATGTAGGGAGTCTGGTGCTTGCCAATGGAGGAGTGCCGCCAGGTGGTGGCCAGCGGCACCTAGCGGTGGATAAGTGCCGCCACTATTTCACATTTTATTGATATGGCGCTTGGTGGTGCTGAGATGGCTCCAGGCAGTGATGATGTTGACTTGTCGAAAATGAGTTTTTAGACATGTTTTCTCATGAGGGTTTCAGTTATTCCTCATTTTGCATGATAGAGAAACATTTTTGGGTGCTTGAAGAGCCTCTTGGAGGTTGCTAGGGGCGTTGGGAAGCTCTCCCACTCCACGGTCTTCTCCTCCATCCATGATGGTTTTTCCCCTTTTAGGGATGGAGAGGAAGATGGGTTGCATATTGGAGATGTAGACACAAATGAGAGGTGCAATTGAAGCATGGAGCAATTACCAAGAACCTTGGGAGAGGACATGCATATTCTCTTTGGTTTCCATCTCTTCCCTATCTCTTCATTTTGTATACCCTAGGTTCTCCACCATGGAGAGCTAGACCCTTTTGTTGAGATTAGATATAATGAATTAAATTCTTATGTAATTTGTGTTGTGAATATATATATATATATATATATATATATATATATATATGCATGCTTTTCCAATTCAAGTAGTGTTTAATTTATGCGCTTAATACCTGTTGTGGATTGATCATCCATGCATGATTTATGGTTCTTGAGTTGTTGGAAAATGTCTTTTGGACCTAGAACTAGAACTGAAGTTGAATACCTAATGGAACTTGTATCTATGGATAGAACTTGATTCATTATTAATCTTAAAAATTTTGAACTTAATGCATAATTTCTTGTTGATGATCCAAGGGATTGGACTTTGATGAGTTATCATAGGCTCAAAGTCACTAGGTTTAGGATTTGAGTATTTTTGTGAGTTGATTTTGACATGAATATGGAATTGAGATGTTTGTGAATGCATGAGAATGAAGTGAATGAAATCTAGTCTTGACAGTTATAAATACTCTATGTTAACTTTCTTGTTGCACATTAACTGTTTGATAAAATACCAAAAAGAGTTTCTTTGTGGTTTTGTAATCTTTGTTCTCTAGTTGACTTGTGAATTGTGAAAGTTGTCATGTGTTACACAAGTCCTTGTCGAGAGAACGATATTTATTACTTACTATGTGCGACATGTGCACTTGCCATGTTGGTTTTTTGCTAACAGTAAGGCAGGTCTTGTAGATGATAAAGAACACCTTAGGCGTGTTCTTGAAAATTGAAACATGTTATTCGTCAACTTCAAAATTCATATATGAGTTCCAAACAATTGTTGATGAGAGGAACAAAGAATAAGCAAAAGATGACGATGAGAAGAATGTTGGTGTAAAGGATGAGAATGAGTTTGATGAACACCCATAGTATGAACCACACAAGCATTTGAAGAGTCACGCCAAGCAAACTTCGTTAATGGTGAACGACAATAGATCTTGTAAAAGACAATCCACCATTTTTGGTGGTGGCGACTCCCAACATTGTGTGGTGGATTGCACTACTAAAGGTGAAGATGAAGAAGCACAGAATGTAAACACTGAAGATCCACACAAATTACAGGAAAATAATTTGTGTGTATAATTGAAGCATCATTCGAACTCCATTTGCGTCATATGAGAGGAAAATGTTCGTAATTATTTAAATATAGATGTCAATGTGGATGAAATTTTCTTGTTTAAAAGTAAGGAAAGAAATGACTGATGATTATGAATTTTGTTATATATGTTGGACACCACTTTTGTTTTATGATATTAGGCCAATTATTGGAACAATTTTTTTATGATATACATGTAGTTTGATTTGATATATAAAAGTAATTTGATTCTATTGTATTTAATTTGATTTCATTATATTTAGTTTCTGAAATTCTGATGTCTTTCATTCATTGTCACTGAACTACACTCATCATCAATCATCGTGGTCCACAACATGTTGCACATGTTTAATTGTGTGTAGGCCACGGGTTGGCCCACGGGGTTGGCGGGGTTGACAGGTCAGATTGATGCGAACTGGCAGGTTGTGTTCTCTACCTCGACCCGATTATTTTTGCAGGTCAACGGGACAGCCCGTTGGTTCTGACCTATTTTGTCATCCTTATATATTATATACTATGTATTATGTATATATTATGTATATATTATTTATTATTAATGTCAATGGTTTTATTAACCTTAATTAGAAAGATAATGATAGTAGTTGCACCCAAATAATATATTATTCATATTATTTATTCCTTATTAAATTATTCGAATTCAAATTTAAATGATATTTTATCATCTACTTACAAGATAACACTTTGATTTAATTTATATTTATGAATTGACAAATTAAAAAAATGTTGTAATAACTAATTAACATTAGTTATATTTTTATTATTATTAATGTTAAGAGTTATGCAAATTAATTTGTATGGCTAATTATTTTTAATTAATTATAATTTTTAAAAACCAAACACTAATTGCCTTTGTTAATTAGATTCACAGTTTAATATTAATTGTTAAATTACTAATTAATATTTAATAACTCGAGACACAATAATATTATCTTAAAAAATAATTATAAATTCATACTCAAATATTAAAAGAAATTAAATTTTGTTATGAAATAAAGCTAATAATAGAGAGAAAAATTAAAGGGAGAATAGAGAATGAGAGGATGAGGAACAACTTTTCTGTATGTTTTATAAGTGGTAAGAAAAGTCTTATTTGTAGATACAATATGGTAATCCATAAAAGCATAAAGGATACAAATCATACAAATCAAATAGTTATTATAAATAGGTTCATAAAGAATAATGAAAATGATACGAATCATATGAGTAACTATATCAAATAAAGAAAAATTGACATGTTGTATTCACGAATGAATTCACCTTTTATAACAAGTATGAAAGAGAATGTAATATTTTTTTCAACTCTTTTTCTTTTAATTTTTTTTCCTTTTTATTGAACATTTGCAAAGAAATTATCAACCAACTTACTAAAACTAATCCATCAAGAGAGTTTTAAACAATTTAATTTTGTATTTTGTTATAATATATATATATATATATATATATATATATATATATATTTGTACTTATTTTATTGATTTGTTGATTACAAATTAATGTTTTTATTTTCAGATTAATTACAATTTACTCTTAAATTTGTCTTCTACTTATACTCCCTATTTGTATCTTCCTATTTGTATTTATGGATGTTATTGATTTATTGATTATAAATTAATATTTTTATTTTCAGATTAATTACAATTTACTCTTAAATCTGTCTTCTACTTATTTTTCCTATTTGTATGAAAATATAGACCCAACAACATAAGAGAGAAGATGCTAACAATGAAATTTATTTTGAATTTATTGATGATTTTCGTTGTGTTTTTCTTTGTATTTCAAAGCTCAAATAGTTCCAATAATCTTATCTCTGAATCTTGCAAAGAGATCTCGAAGAATGAACCAAATTTGAGGTATGATTTCTGTGTTGCAATCCTTGAAGACGCCTCTTCTAAGTTCCAACCACCACCCACCGACCTTGAAAAGCTTTGGTGAAAATTTTAATTCAACTTACTAAGTCTAATGGAACCAACGTGTTGTCCATCGTTTCAAAGCTTTTGAAGGACAAAAGATTTGATAAAAACGTACATGGTTGTTTACAAGATTGTGCTGAACTTTACTCGGATTCCCTTTCGGATTTAGATGATGCTTTGTTGCTTTGAAGTCCAAAGATTTCGACAGGATTGGTTTGATATTGAGTGCTTCCAGGGATGCTTCTGATACATGTGAAGAACAATTCAAATCATTTATCTCTAGTTTTACTTCAAATGTTTCGTAAGCAACACCATTGATAAAGCATGTCATAAACAATAATAATATACTTTACCTTTATAATGAGTAAGAAAGTGAATACCATTTTTTTTTCTCATCTCTTTTTTCTTCGTTTCACTTTTATTTGATTTTTTGTTTCACTTTTATTGAAACATTTTCAAAGAAATTGTTAATCAACTTGTTAAAACTAGTCCATTAAAGAGATTTTAACAATTTACTTAACATTATTTTACCTTTGTTTTTCTAACAATTTTCACATGATAAATTATTCTTTTTCATATATTAAATACTTTTTAAATCAATATATTTTTCTATCTTTTTCTTCTTACGTATACAATGTTATTTGTATTCATTCATCTATTTCAAATTACGAAGTTGTACGTTAGAAAAAAATATTAAATTCTAAATTAGTACATAGATATTAATAATGGAAATTACAATAAAATTACAAGTTTTATATCTTATAAATGGATACAAATATATTGGTTTATCGTATGTATTTTCATTGTTTTAATTAAATACTTACTGAGTACATTTATCAAAATTGTCATTATTTTTATCTTTGGGGATTAAAAACATTTTTATCTACTTGTTATACGAACTTTAATTTTGTTTTTGATAATTTTATTTTATTATTATATAAAGAACTACCAATATCCCTTCGACATATAAAATGAGTATGCTTGTGGTCCTTTTTTTGATATTAGGAGTCATATGTACATATAGGTTTCGTTACAATAGTAGTTGTCATTACACCAAGCTATTCAATTTTAATATAAAGTTAATATAATATTTATATAAAAATCAAATTTAATCTCATCAACGAACCTTTTGAATTTTTTTATAGTTTAATTAAATATTTTCATAAAACAAATTTTTACTATAATTTCGAAGCTTATAAAATATCTTAATTTTCATTTAAACGATTAAATTCGAAAGTGATTGTGTTTCAACTGTAACGTCTCATTTAATTATTAAACGAAATTAAAGGAAACGTCACACAAAGATAGTACTAGTACAGTAGAGTAGTCCTGGGGTCCTTGACACAACCCCTACAAACCGGGCACACCACGATTTCAAAAGGAAACCAGATAAAAGTCTAACAATTGAGAGTAGAGGAAGAAGGCATAAAACAATACATGGGCCATAGCCCTAAAGAAAACCATGAAGAAAATAAAATCCAGCCCAGATGGCTAAGCAGCGGAATCGCCATTTCCTTGCTGACCACGAGAACCTCGCCCATCTGCTCCCATCAATCGAATTGATGATCATCGCAAGAAAGAAGAACCACATACAAGACAACTATACAAACAGGGTAAGCTAGAGCCAACAACATTTTTATCATACAGTCAAATATATTTTCTCCACCCAATATCCATACAACATCCAAGCATGTTATGACTTTTCAATCAATACACTATGACTCGAATCGACTCATCCGGATACGTATAACTTGGTCGGATTCAGCGGATGCTTACACTTGTGGTGGATACCTCTGCTCACCCCGAGTTGTTCACCCCCGAGCTATGTGTTACAGTCTTACAATAAATCAATTTCCCTCACCACAAGGTTAGCCCTTAGAGAATTTTAGGCCTCCTGCTACCCTCACCACAGGAGAGTCAGTCCGTTCTAGGTGGACTAACTGACTCCTTAGAGTGTCAGGATGCAACCTTACCTAGTTATACAGATGGGGCACCACCATGGACACCCACTAACAGGGGCCATGGAATTATGTTTCGACCACTGAAGCGCGACCCTGAAAGCCTCACCTAGAGACCCTAAGGAATTATGCACTCACACAGACAACACATGATCACACAGTCAAATAGTATTCGCCATGCAAGGATATATTCTTATGTCGACCTTTAAAGCCAATACCTTTCATGTTTCCAAATCCAACTCATTCCAACTCATCATAACCCATCCATGCACATAAAATTCAACTCATCTCGTTATCATGCCCCTTTAATAATAATCACCTCATTTAGTTCACATGCCAAGTTCATACCAAACCCATCATCCACAATCCATGAATCATACCACGCATACATAACACTCCATTATATATTTCCCATCATAGCAATCATACTTAAACAAATATCAACCATCCAAGAGCAACAAAGCAATTCCACAACACACCTCCTCGCTCAGGCTGAAGGGTCTCGCTCAGGCGAGACGTTCTCGCCCAGGCGAGCCCCCTTCGCCTAGGCGAGGGCTCGAGAAAGGAAGCAGAAGCACACGCGGGATCTCGCTTAGGCGAGACCCCTCTCGCCTGGGCGAGATGCTCGCTCGCTCAAAAATTACAGTGGGTCGCCTGGGCGACCCTTCGTGACAAAAATACTTAGGCGAGCCCCTGTTAACCTCGCCTAGGCAAGACATGCCCACTTAGGCGAGTTTAACAGTTCTCGCCACTGTTTTCTCTTGCAGCGGACAACATAGCATACCAAACAGTGATCCAATCATTTATACATCTATAACAGTGCTCAAAAATGCAATCAAACACAACACCAACACCAACAACCACGAACATCTCAGACATTTTGGAGAGTTCTAGCTTCCCTTACTTGGAAGGGTTTAGCTGAAGACTCCTAGACCACACAGGATTCGACAAGCAACGTAGAGCACAACAGCTCCGAGTAGAGGCTTAGGAGCTGGAAAAACAGTGGTACAGAAGTATAACAGGGTTACCATGTGAACTTTAACTGAACCCATGAAAGACAACTCGAAAAGGAAAGCAAGGTTCAAGACCAACTTACGTGAAATGAAGCGAACTCTTGTGCTGGTACGAACGAGCGGGAGCTAAACCCTAGCAGAGCTAAATTTTAGGAGCAAGGGAAGATGATGGCTGAGTTTTCTGAAAGTGAATAGAAGTGTGAATTAGGACAACACGAAAAGGCTTTTATCCTATGGGTCAGCCTTTAGGCCCAACTGTTGTAGGACAGCCCTTTAAAACAAGTGAGCAGAATAAATGGGTCTTACATCAACTATATTGATACAGTATTTTAATTACCATTATCTGTTTTAATTTATATTTATACCGCAAATCAGGTAATACAATTTGTGTAACTTCCTAATTTCATATTAATTACGCATATAATATATGAAATAATGTATCTTTTGAATTAAATTTTCTGATTATTTATTAATAACGTATAAATATGAAATGTCTAATATGAAACTTCTAAATTTTTGTGATAACGTATCTATTAAATATACATTTTCTGAAAATATGTTTTGAACGTGGAATAATCGATCACATTCATATTAAACATCAAATTCGATATATATATATATATATATATATATATATATATATATATATATATATGAAAAATTTTAAACATTAATTTATTTACTATTTAAATTTGTAAAATTAAATATTAAAAATATTTTATTTTTGATCACATTTTATTACATATTATATATGTACATTTTGCTATATATTGGATTTATAACCTACAAGTTTGAATATATACATTCACATCTTTATAATGAGTATGAAAGAGAATATCGTATTTATTTATTTTTTCCTTTTTATTGAACATTTTCAATGAAATTATTAATCAACTTACTAGAATTAGTCAATCAGAGAGTTTTAAACAATTTAATTAACATGATTTTAATTTTTTCTTTCTAATTTTAAAAATAAATTATTCCTTTTTATATATTAAATAATTTTAAAATTAATATATATATATATATATATATATATATATATATATATGTATGAAAATATTTAAACATAAATTTATTTACTATTTAAATTTATAAAATTAAAATATTAAAAATATCTAATATTTGATCACATTTTGTTATAATATGTACAGTTTTTTTTATCAGATTTTGCTATATACGTACATTTTGCTATATATATATTCGGTCACATTTCTCATTTTAATAGTTTTGAAACCTATAAATTTGAATATCCTATATTTGAATACACTCTACTCTTGTAATGAGTTTAGAAGTGAATGTCATTTTTGTCTCAGCTCTTTTCTTTTTTTTTTTTTATTGAACATTTGTAAAGAAATTATTACTCACTAGAACTAGTTCATTAGAAAGATTTAAGCAATTTAATTAACATGATTTTACTCTTGTCTTTCTAACAATTTTCATATAATAAATTATTCCTTTTCATATATTAAATACTTTTTAAATCAATATATTTTTCTATCATTTTTTGTCATTTTTACGATGTTATTTGTATTGATTTATCTATTTCAAATTATAAAGTTGTACGTGAACGAAAGATATTAAAATTAAAATTTTTATTTTTATTATTATATAGAGATCTACGTACGATGTTAGGAATCCAAGTGTGAGTCTAAGTCCCACATTGACCAGAAATGAGAAAGTAGAGCACTATATAAGGATCAAGACCCATAAACCTATTGCCTTAAGGTTTTGGGTTGAGAGTGGTGTCAGTGT
>Ga0214542_1008778_pt1 | contig 16314 bp, 5 predicted proteins | sample CNSS1metaG_FD_160096 | JGI IMG/M metagenome (GOLD analysis project Ga0214542, IMG submission 160096) | Root nodule microbial communities from cowpea collected in UCLA plant growth center, Los Angeles, California, USA - CNSS1 | ecosystem: Host-associated > Plants > Roots > Nodule | place: USA... | reverse complement strand
CACAAAATATATATATATATATATATATATATATATATATATATATATATATATATATATATATATATTATTTTCAAACTTTCAACTAACACATGGTCAACTAACATAGAAATGAATCTAATTTATTTATCTAATATAAAAAAAAAGTGAAAAGTAGTGATCATATAATACTTTTTTCTTATTTTTATAATCATAATAGGAACTTATGTGATAAATTTACAAATTTATGGATCTTTTAGAAAATAATTGTATTTGTGGTTATTAATATTGTGTTGGAGTCATGTCAAAATCATGTTAAAGACAAAAAAAAATGTCTTTAAAATTGGACACTTTACTGATACGTATCGTAGAGTGTCATACGAGTGTCAGTGTCCGATACGTGTCAGACACAGGACACATCCATTGATAAGGCGTGTCCGGACTTCATAGCTAACGACCGAACAATTTTATTGGTGAAAATAATAAAAAGTGAAAACTAGTTACCTGTTTTATGAGTCGGTTATCTTCCTTGAGTTTGTTTCCCTGCATAGGGAAATGAGAAGTTATAACTGAGCATCATAGAGCCAGAGTGTGGCAGAGATTATTAAGACAACATATAATGCAGAGGATTTATGATAGCAATACAAAACTATATCCGACACTGACAATGAATGAGAATTCTATATACCTTGTGCGTAAGAATACTGATCTCTGCTATAAAATTTTGAACCTGAAAGATGTTGAATGTTAAAGAGTGTAATAAAGAAAAGTGATGAAAGGAGAGGGAATGATGGACCTTGGCTTTATAAACACGGTCCAAGGATGAACCAAGTCGTTCTTCTAATTTCTGCAGTTCCTTTAGGCTCAATCCTTGCAATTCTTCTCCATTCAGTTGTCTAAGATGAAATTGTAAATTTACAATACATGAGAATTTAAAAAATAAACCCTTTCTCTGATGAATTTACAATACACATACCTCATTTCACGACTCCTGTCTTCCACTTGCTTCTTCAAAGAAGTATAATTACTTGTAATCTGTACAATCACCACACAAAGTAGATATGAATTTTGGTTCCTTCAATGTTTTTACCACTCTTTATATATGTAATTTTTACTGAAATATTCTATTTAAAAATCAAAATTGTTTCTTCCCTATGATCATAAAATCCTTTTCTAGAATAATCAGAATCATAAATATTGATGTTTTTTCAAATCCTTGAATCCACAGTTAAACACCAGTGTTGATATTAAAAAATAAAACCGAAAAAAGTACCTGATCCGTAGGATGTGACTGGTCTAGTTTGTCAAGGTTCAACTCTGAACATAAAATATATCTTTCAGTTATTTTCTGCATACTTCAAACAACACAAAAAAGGCTTCACGTTAATTTCTTCAGGGGGAGCATTTGCATTACATTATGTTCCTCGTCATGTCTTCTGTTTAAACAATGACATCAAATATCTATCATAAAAGTTTACATAAATATATTCACCTTTTAATTGAAATTTACAGCAAATGTATAAAGTACAAATAACACATGTAATACTTCATTCAATCATAAACCACTAATAACTCATTTTTTATAATAACTATATCTAATATAACATTTTGTCATTAGTTGATAACCAATCTATATTTTATATCCTTACATAATTACTTTTAAATTTGTTCCATTGAATACAATAGTTTTGTTTTTCGAATCTTATGATATGTTCGGATGAGACAATTTAAGAGATTAATTCATTTGTTTAGAAAATTTGAATTCTTTCAAGAAAAATTATATGTTTGGATGAGGAAATTAAAAAGAAATTGAAATTGAAAATTTTTAAGAAGGTATTTCAAATAACTAAAATAGAAGAAAATTTAAAATTTTCAAGTTGTAGAATTGCTCATTGCACTATAAGAAAATGTTTCTAATAATCAATTTTAGTGACCAAAAGTTATTAGTTATGGTAACCAATTTAAATACCAATTTAAAAAATAAATAGGTAAAAATCACTATATAAGATAAACTTTTTTTTACTTTTATAAGAACTAATTAAAAGATGTATCCATCCAATTTTTTAATTAACTAATATTGTAAAAATACTATTCTAACGATCTATAGAAATTAAATTCAGATTTAGTTAATCCAAACCTTGCTAGGAATTTGATCATTATGCTAATATATAAAGAGAGAAAATGAATACCTTTCTTTAGCCATTGATTAATTATTTTTTGTGGTTCAGATCTCCAGCCAATAATTAATCTGTTCTTATTCTGTTGTAAGAATTTGTAAAAGCATAGCTTTGAAATTAGATTCTTAGTGACTTTATCCTACTTAATTGATCTTAAAATCATATTATATATCAATATGGTTTATGAGTTCAATTTTGATACACTTTTTAATTTTTCTTTTACACTCTGAATCCAACATCAAAAACCATATATATAGATATATAAACCAAGAGTTTAATGTATTTAATTCTCTTTGAATATAAAAACAGTGATGTGATCTGTATTTCAATCATATATATATAACTCGACTCAATGACTTAAGTCTAGGGGGACTTGTAGTTACAATATCAATAAATGACTCATTAAATAAAATATTAAAATTTCTTAATAGAGATGACTAATTATGAATGTGTTTTTCAATAATATTGTCTACCATTTTGTACAACTTTGAGTGTCCAATAATTTTAAGTATTCATGGAGACAGTATTGCCTGGGTCAATTACTACGTTTAAAATATTATTTGTTTCAGAATTTAGAACTTTATTACGATTTCAGACATAAAAAATACTTTGAAAAATTAAATAAAAATATATACTTGAATTATTTAACTCTTAAATAATATAAAAATATAAAATATATATATATATATATATATATATATATATATATATATATATATATATATATAAACATTTCAAAGCGCGTGTGAATAAAGTATATATTTCATTCATAATTTCATGGGAAAAGTGAAGTTAGAAAAATAAAAACTACTAGTTTATATGAAACTATGATTTATGACATTTTTGCAAAGTTTCTTCATAACATAACAACATTTAGAAGAAAAAAAATATTATATCAGAAATTAAAATTAACTTATATAAAAATAAAAAATGATGTAAATGAACTTTTATATACTAGCGTACATTAATTTTAACTATGCTACACTAAAGAATACTAATCCACATGTGCACATTATATGATGAATCATGAATGTAGGAATGAAGGTTTAAGGAAAGCATAATTTTGTTTTGAGTTTTTTTTTTCTTTGATCATGTATAAAGCTAATGCTAAGTTAAAAAACCTTTTTGGTCATACTATTTATATTATATGTAAGGAAATAGGTTACAACACCCACATTTTGGTAAACTAGTGTATATAATATCTGTTGTTTTATCATAAAAAACGAATGTTAAATAAAAAAAAGGTTAAAATAAAAAAATATTAGTTGTTGTTAGGAATCAAAGTGTGAATCTAAGTTCTACATTTTATGGTTTGCCAGAGTGTTAAAGGTCAGGTTTGGGGTTCGATACCCACTGACAACAACCTGCCTTGCAAAGTGGGGGACACTTGGAGCGAGGAGTTGGAGTGTATTGGACTGCAGACCTGATACTACTGGGGTGGGCCGGGAGGTGTTATAGAAATAGCAAAAGAAGCTAGGGTGCTTAGGAAGAGGAAAGTACCTTGAACTTGCATAGTCGAAGAGTTTGCCAGCAGGTGAAAAGACTATGAGAGCAATCTCAGCATCGCAGAGAAGAGAAAGCTCACGTGCCTTCTTCAGAAGCCCACTCTTCCTCTTCGAGAATGTCACCTGCCTCGCCGTTACATCCACTATTTTCTTGATCGGTATCTTCTTTCTCACCATTTTCGTCAAAATCAAGAACACCAGAAAATTGTGCCCTATTGCTTCTGAGAGTGAACAAGTTTCAACTGTCACAAATTGTTCTGAGAGATTAAAGAACACGAATAAAGATTCGCAATTTCGGTTTTAAATGTGAACCCGTTTTCATAAAAAAGAAAGAGGGTCACATCACATGTATTCTTGTTTTGCAAAGAAAGAAAAGTATGTGTGCTTGAGCCGTACAGAAAAAGGTGAAGAAAATTGATACCTGCCGGAAAATTCTATGTTAAGAAAGTGATGATCGTAGGTTACTTGTTAAGATCTTCACAAAACGGGAAATCGAAGATCGAAACAAAAAAAAAAAAAAAAAAAAAAAAAAAGGGAAAGGAAAAAAAAAAAAGAAGGGAAAAAGAAAATAAAAAAAAAAAAAAAAAAAAGAAAAAAAAAAAAAAAAAAAAAAAAAAAAAAAAAAAAGTAAAACCAAAGGCAAAGGAAAAGTCAAAGGAAGTGTGAAAGCAGAAGGAACCTAGATAAATGGGGGTGAAAGAGAAGAGATTAGAAAAAGGGTGGGAAAAAAAGAAGAAGAAGAAATCTAACCTGTGTTTGTCTCGAAAGAAAGAAGACGAAGGGAAGACATGGGCATACAAATCCTTCTTCTAACTTATCTCACCATTTATTATCGTACTCGCTGAAACTGTCACACATCAATTCATAGATTTTTACAAGCTTCTTCCACAATTTGTTTTTTTTTTTTTACTACTTTTGGAGGAAATACTTTATCACTCAGCAATTCAATCTTATTATTGAATAGAAACATTTTCTTTCACAGCTCCAAATTAATGTATTGAGAACTGTTTTTAAGATTGTATTTAATTAGTTAATATCATAAACATTTTACTCTAGTAATATACAAAACTTGAACTTAGTTGTGTAATTTATGTAAATTGGTTAAATCAAGTTAAATATTTGAAATCAAATTTGACTTTGAAATATTTAAAGATTCTTCTTGGTAAAAAAAATTAACAGTTTCAACCAATTATAACCAATTATAATTTAATTTTAACGAAAAACTTTATAAATAATTATGAAAATATAAATTATAAATTAATAATTAAATCAGAAAAACTAATTTTTTATATAAAATCATTAATGATGTACCAATTCATAAAGCCTAATTCGTGTAATTTGATTGTGTATCATATGTGTGTATTATGATTAAACTATCTCTCTCTAAAATTGTATTAAAGTTGTTTATGTTGGCTTTGATTAAAAATAAAATAAAATCCAATTTAATAGTTAGTTATCTGTGGTCTGTATTTTGAAAACTTTTCTTAGAATCTAAATAAGAAAGAACGGTGATTTCGATTCAAATTTAGTTAATGGGAATTAAAAATGATGGTTGTTTTCACTTTTATTAATCACTAATAATGTTTGTTCCAACAAAAATAGAATTCTGATCAAGAATATCTTGATGTTAGCTAAAGTTAGATTCCCACAAAACGTTAGACAAAATTTGATCAATTAAATAATTATTTTTTCATTAAATGTTTGCATCACATCAAATCCAACATGGAGATCAATAGAGTTATCATAAGAAGTGTTTAAGGTCGTTTTATAGGGTGAGAATTATTTCACTTATATAATTAAAATTAATTTTATTTTTAATTGATAATTACAAGATCTCAAATATACGTTTTACAAAATTCTATCCTTAAAGATAAGGTCTCCTATTCTGAATGGTAGATAAATTTTTATCCTAAAAGATATGGTCCTGTGCTGAATGCTAACATTAATGCCATGGACTCTTTTTCCATAATCTGAATAATCTGAATGCTAACATTCTGAATGGTAGATAAATTATTTTATTTTTATATTTCAAATTTAATTTTAATTTATATTAAACTTAAAATTTTGATGTAATGGGTTTAGGGATCTTAGAAATTACAAGAGGAGCTAGACCACATAAGAAATGATATATTTTTAATTCAAAATCTATAAAATAATGGATTTCTGAATTTTCTAGCCTGATACCACTTATAAGTCTGTAAAAAGATTTACCGAGAAACACAAACACGGATAATATTTTAGTTAAATCACATTTAACCTAAAATTTTAAAACAATAAATTTATTGTATATTACTTATCTTTTTTATTTTTATCTAATATAAAATTTAAATTCAGATTCTCAACAAAATTATTAACAAAATGCGCAAGAAATCGGGCAAGATACTGATTGAAGTGCGAACCATGATTCGCATGAAGCAAGACACTGACCAAGTGTTACTAAGAGACAAAGTTAAAAGGCTGAGTCTACTACAGTGGGGAGCCACCATAATGGTCGGTTGAATTATCGACATGCATGTTTAGAAAAAACGATTCATTATTTTTATTATTTTCTTTACATGAACTTCAAGATGACATACATCATAGATCCTAATATAGAAACAAACATAAAAATTAATAAACAAAAAATTAAGCTAAAGTATGAAATTGGCTTTCATCATGCTTTTGTTCAATACACAAGACTATGATATAACAATTAAATCTAAATACGTGAGTACCTTTTGAATTTACCTAAAGTTTTACTTGTCTCAATTGATTGGAGGAATCGGAAATATATACTAAAAAAATAACTATTTTCAAATAATATAATTTAAATAATAATAATAATAGCTGAATAATAAAAATTGAATTGTATATTCAACCTAAATATGATTTAATTAATTTTACTTTTATTTTTTTATTTATTAATTAAGGAATATACTCTGAAAAAAGTAAGTAGAGCACGTGTCTTAGAATTTAATATTTGACATGTGCATTGAGGTTTGCGTTTCTGTATACATTTATGTCAGACAGATGGTCATTAATGGAAACTCAGACACGTAGTTTCACTGGTTATTAATATTTTTTACCGGAACAAATATTATTATCATAACCAATTACTAATCAATTTGTATATATATAACAGTTATGTTGTAGGCAGGGCTAGTTTAGCAGATAAAAAGCAACTTGTTTACACACACTGTATACGATGTGCCTATATAACTGTTTAATGGTTTATAGAAATTGTTCAAAATGAATATGTTTCCACTTGTACTAATTTTTATATCATTTATATTTTTAAGAATTACGAACGAAACAAAATACTATATATTTATCTTAAATTTATTGAAAATTGAAAATACAAACAAACCAAAACTAAGTCGGAAGATTTCTTTTTCTCTGTCCTAAATTTTTAGATTTATAAAATAACCATTCCTGTCTATTTAACCAGCCACGTATGGCATAATAACAATTACAATGTTCTGTTTAGGTTACAAAATAAGTTACCCAGCTGTGAATTTTTTCCAGCTGCTACTCATCAAAAGCAAATTGTTTGTCAAATTCCAAAACAACATTGATCTTGTCTTTCATACAGAAAACGAAGCTAATCCAGTTAACTTCTCACTATGGTTCTCTGAACCATTTCATTCAAATAAACGCAGCCTGCATAACCATAGAGATTATAGATAAACACAAATGAGAAGGAGCTTCTGAAGTAACATTAAACATGTTGAGATGTTAATTACAATAAAAGACTAAAACATGTTGTAATACAATAATGTTCGAAGGATGAAATGAAGTATAAACTAACCCCAACTTGAGAGATGTATCAGAACTACCATTGTCTGCAGGAAAATCAGATGAACTGCTAGTAATTGACTCATAACACTGCCTTTGTTCTCGAACCAACTTCTGTTCATAAAAATTCTATTAAAAACAGTAATATTGATTATTGCTAAGTTCGTTTTAAAGTAGATATATCTCAGAAACTCATGGACCACAAATAAATGAGCTAGGTTTTGAAAAAGCCTATCACCTGCTTCAGTTTCTGGTTCTCTTCTGTAAGTTCGGCCTCCTTCACCAGCAACGTTAATTGCCAAATATCATTGCAGAAAAAGGTTGAGTGAATAAAGATTCATGAAAAAATCGCCAACAGGCTGCATTATTATAAACAAAAAAAAAAAAAATTCGTTTTTACTATCAGGGTGTCTGAAAATTATTCAAGAACATAGTTTTCCACATCCAAGCAACGATTACCAGCTTCAACCAAGACATTTTAAACTTAAATGCACTTTTGATATTATTTTTCTAACGAACATTATGACGACTAAATAATATACCTTTAGCATATTTTCTATCACATCTGTCTCTCCCTGTTTATGAATCACATAAATGGCTTCATCAAATTACACTACAATAAAAATCATTTTAGAGAACACCAAACGTGACCACGAATATAAAAATATGGTCTAAATATAGTAAAGACAACAGTTTTTTAGACGTGACTTAAAAACTATCTTAAACAACATTTAAATATTGCTCGTAAGAAGTGTGGGCTAATGTGTGTTCTAAAATACACTCAAAATTAAAGCTTTTAGATTAGAAAAATTCTCTCCCTCCTTTTTTGACTGAAAATGCAAAACTTAGTTTCAAAAACACAAAAATTTGAATCTCTTCCCTACCTTTAATTTTAAAGTGAAAACTCCAAGAACTCACGGTGTTGAAAATGTGAAGTTTTGAAAAATATGTACATCAAAATCCTTGCCTTTTATGAGGATTTTAAGCAGCAGTTTTAAAATTGTTGCCGTAATGAAAATAGTGGCCTATTATTTATAGTTACGTTCACCTAGACTATATCTAAAAAATTGTTGTCTAAACTTTAGTTCACGGTTTTGTATTGTTGTCTAAAGCGATTTTTGTTGTAGTGTTATTTTAACTAGACGAGTTGAACTTATACATCTTCTAGGTTTCACGTCAGAAATTCAAGTATGAGTTATTAACATGCACTGAGAAAAAAACATAAGGAAGTGTGACCTATATATTCAAGGTTGTGGAGTTTTGGATGAATAACTGAATATGAAGTGTCCAGTTTTTTAGGTTTGTCATTGGCATACTAGCCCTATTGATAGAAAATTTTGTCGTTGGTTTAGAATGTTTAATAATATTTAAGATACAAATTGATTTGACCAGAAAATACGAATAATATCTCAAAGACATATAGGATTTGGAACCTGTGTGAGCATTTACCTTTGTTTTAAGGCTGTTGATCTCTTGTGTCATTTTTTCTTCCTGGAATCAACACGTTAATTGATTAGTATTGTACGTCAAAAGCATGCACAATTTACGTGTACAACGTTGACTTCCCAGGTACAATTAAGTTCTAGATTTCATCTCGTAAGGGGAAACAGCTATAACGAAGTTAGAGTACAAAAGTTTGGGAGAAACCTTAATTTTTGAAATAGTGGTCCAACGTCTTTGGAGAAGTTCCTCCAGTTTCTGCAATTCTTGTATTGTCAATCCTTGCAAGTCTTGTCCATTCAACTGACTGCATTAAACATGTGCATTCATGGAAACCATATCTGTCTTTCGTGCATGGATATTTTATCTAAGTCTAAATTAAAGAAGTTGCAGTGAGTTCATACCTCAGTTCATGAGTCTTATCTTCTACAACCTTGCGCAGCATGTCAAAAGACTCACTTCCAAGCTATATATACATAGATTGTATTAGATTTTTCATCATTTTTTAATTGTTCATAAGCAAGCTATCAAAGACAACTATGTCCAAATCATTTTTTTTTCGTTGTTCCTATGTTCCTCCCAAGTTAAGGATGTAGAATGGTGCAGAAATATTATGTCATGAGAATCATAATCTACCATATGAAAATACATGGAATCATGAGACACTTTTTCAAATGACGATGAGAATTGCATAGCTCCAAACAACAATACTTGTTCCACTAGATAGAGTTATTATTAGACAAATCAAATCAACAACATTAGACTCTTTAAAACAAAAATTTGTGTAAAATCATCAGACAAACCAAGACACCAGTATTAGGTTTACAAAGGAAGTTTCATTGGAGAGATATAACACTAATAAGACCTAAGCCCAATCACATAAGACATTAATACTACTCTCAACTCAAAATCTTAAGAGAATAGATTTATGGGTCTTTATCCTTATATAGTGCTCTACTTTCTCATTTCTAGCCCATGTGGGACTTAGACTAACACTTGGATTCCTAACAATCTCTCCTTCAATGATGAGTCCCTTAATCACATTGGTACACTCCCACTCCAACAAATGACTCACACTTAGGATTGTGAGATGTGATTCTCTATTTTTACTATATAAGAGACCCTATGTAAAACTTAAGATACACCAAAAATAAAAATACTTCCTAGTTGTGTAGTCGTGGACGTAGGCATACACATTGTACGTCGAATCACATTAAATTCTTCTGTCGTTTATTTTATTCTTTTTATTCTTTCATTTATTAACTTGTTCCTAAAAATCACAGATAGAAAAATAAAAGAGAGGCAAAACAGCGGGACTACTCTACTGAACTAACATTTTTCATTGCAGTAAAATATTCAATTATCTCTGAGAAACAGAGCTCTTTTGGTTTTGATTGATTAATGATTAAAGGAATATTAGAAAGTAAACGTAGTTATACCTGTTGTTGTCCAGTAGATGAAATGTCTGATCCTTGAACACCTGAATGCCGATTACGCCTTTCAAGTATTTGTTGCATGCTGAAACAGACAAGGGCGTTGAAATTAAATTCAAAACTTTCCCTTCCTTTTCCTTTGTGAAGACGCAAGAGGCTCATAAAATCAAGAACTTTATATCATCATTTTATAATTATTTTTTATTTAATTGCTATATATCAATTAGTTAAATTCATATTAATAGGTTTGCATTGAGCTCATATGACCTAGTCCAAGTGGGCGTATCTAGAAGCTAGTGACTAAATCCTGAAATAACATGTTAGTTTTACTATAAATGATTGGATAGAGTTAAAAAATGTTAAGCTAACTTAATCTTATAAAACCAATTTATAAGACAAAATTTATTTCCACTTACATATTGTCAAGTAACTTCATTTCTAATTTATGTGAGATCCCTACCATAAATAGTGGAAAAATATGGTTTTGAAGTAGGTATTAACCAAAGTTTCATATTAAATAATATGAAGAATAGAAAAAGTATGAAGTAATTACAAAATTAGAGAGTTAATTTGAGACTTGTCAGCACAACTTAAAAAGCCTGGGGTTTGGATAATTGTGTGTCACAAAAAATTGTATTTTTTTCAGAGAAATTGTACTAGAAGATTTGGAGTAAACATTATTTATTACATGGTTCTAGTGGTATCAGTAACCAAGGGAGGAAGAAGAGCAATTTGACATGTGTGTTATGTGTTTGGAGATAGTTTAGTGTTAATGACTTTGATGATGTATTTGTGGTAGGATATTGGCCGGTACAACAATGGATTTCGACTTGAGTATATGTTGGCAGGTAAGATTTTATTCCAGAGCACGAAGAAGATTGGATGATGTTGAAGTTTCGTTGGAAAATTACTCTCCGGTTCTTCATGAATAGGAATGTTAAAGTGAGTCAATTTGACTCACACGGGTTGACTTACCATAGGTTAAGCTAAAATAGGATATGTTTAACCCAACTCACCTTTTTGATGAGTTAGAAATTTTGTAACTGATAAGTGTCTAAAAAATGTTAATTTAGACATAAATGTGACACTTATCACACTTTAATTAATTATATTTTGTAAGCAAGCAATCCTTCTTATCTTATAATTACATAATGAGGTATGGAGAATTATAATTTCTTGAATTTAATGATATTTCAATGAATTTCAGTGATTTTTTTAAAGAATTAAGGAATGATGCAGCTGAGCCTTAAAATGTGTTGTTGAGTGCTAAGAAAGGCAGTTTGGAAATATCTGGAATGTAGCTTTTGCAGCTGAGCCATTAGATAGTAGTTGAAAATTAAAATATTAACATATTGACAAACACATAAATTAAACATCTGAACTATTCAAACATTATTAAACAACATTAATATTTAAAAATATCAAATTGTGAACTTATATATTTAGAAACACTAAATAATTACAATACAAAATTTATAAGAAAAATGGTAAAAATATTAACAAAACGTTATTGGTAGGCTAGAGATCAATCCACTCTCCACTCTAACATAACTAACTCGTGGGTTAAGTGAGTCAAATTCAATTTGTAAGACTTATCTTGATATGTATTCATGAGTTATTATCCCAGCTTGATTTTATTATATTTGTTGTTTTTGCACGAGGCTGAGATTTTTGTATAGACATCTTCACATGTTCATTAGAGCTTTAATGCGCTTAATTTGATGATTCAATTTTCTTTTAGATAGACATATGTTTCAGACCTTTTCATGTTTTTTCATAAAGTCAACAACTTTTAGAATTTTGAATGTTCTTTTGTGTAGAAAGTTGTTCAAAATATGTTGACAAGAAAAGTGTTGCTTCTTTTCTAATCAATCTGGAAATTAAGCTTATCAACTATTACATCCTCTTCAAATGGTTTCTTTTTCTTATTGACAACAGAATATTCATATAGAGAGAGTACTAAAAGTACTCCAACCAATATATAATTTGGGTGTGTATCTTGATTCTTTATTATTTTAATATCTGATAATTTCTTATTCGAAGCATTATCAAATTTCAACAATGTTGATGTTAAATTAATTGTAAGAACTGTTTATCAATAGACTGTATATGCTAGACCATTCAGGTGTAAATGAACTCTACTGTTATGTTGAGAAAACTGAATAAATTCTGAAACCGAATTATAGCTTTTGAATCAAATGCAAGGAGAACACCAATAAATGCTTAAGAAAATGGAATCAATAAAATGGGAAATCTTTCGATTTAAAAGACCAGAAAACTAAATATAACTTCAAGTGAAACCACTTAAACATTCTCAGGAAAAACTGCGAGATTAATTCTTAAGTAAAAAAAATTATGATTAAGTAAGTCTTATTAGAATATATAATTCCAAAGTTTAAACCTTTTACAATATTGCTAGGAAAATTCTTCGTAGAATATAGGGATATTCATTTTTTACTTTGAATATTTTTTGATTAAAAAGTCACCCGAACTAAACATAAAAAATCAAATGTTATTTAATTTAGATTGATTTTCATTTGATATTCCAACTTAATTAAATCAATTGTTTGTATTTAAATGACTTTTGCAGATTTTGTTACTACGAAATTATTGAACATTTTATTATTAAAAATTATCAATTAAAAAAAAACATGTTTTGAATTTTTTATAATTTTTATATTTATAGTTTCATCTTTCTTACCAATAAAAAAATAAATCATATAATCTCATAATCAAGAACTGTAACACAAATTTGTTATCATGTCCATGAATGTAATATAACTACAGAATGATCAAACAGAAAAACAGTCTTAAGAGACATATCCACCTATTGCTGTTAGTTTCTAATTAACTTTAAATACATAACATTATATTTAAATATAATGGATAGAAAATAAAATACAATATATTTAGCTAAAAATTCAACATTTCATTTTAAAAAATCACATTAATCTTCTCTATCACTTCACCATTACCATATATTTTCTTAAAGATGGGGTGTTAAAATTGAAAAAAATAAAATAAAAAAACTAAGAATCCGATAAACTTGTTTTTACAAAGACAATAATCATTAAGAGAATGAATTGCGAAAAACAAAAATAACAGTTAACAGTTAACTGTTAACAGAATGATAAGGACAGAAATATTTAACCGTTAACAATTGGATATAGACAATTCCAACAAGAGAAAAAGAAAGAATTAGTAGAAAAGAAATACTTATTTTATAATTTTCTCTTTATCAATATGAACACATACATAATTGACTTAACCTTATTATCAATTATATGTATAATTAAACGACATTTACTTTCTTTCTCATAAATCGTATTATAAAATAAAAGTAATTTTTCAACGCATTCCCTATATTTCTCTTCTTTTTACCAAAGCACTAGCAAGTTCAAATCATTTCCTTCAAAAATTCTTAAGAAGTGTATATGAGATTCTGGGTTTCTTTCGTCTTGAGAACATAGCTTATTTTTTAGTTTTGTTGTGCCATGTTTTAAGAGACTGAGAAATCGAGGGAGTGATCCAAAATTGTCAATGTTCCGATGGTGGAACCATTGCCAAAAACCTATTTTCGACATCGCAATTAAAAACTATGAGAGTTGGGAGAAGAGCCATGAAGATGGGTTAGAAAAACAAGTTCTGGTTTCTTGATGGAGTTTTCCCACACCTAATACTTTTGATCCAAGCTTCAACGACACTTAAGAATATTGAGTTACATCAAGAACTTTTGGCTTTCAAACAACAACTGCATTCTGTAATATATTTCTCCAGTGTACATGCAGATTCAAACGTTCGTGAGAAGATGAAGAAAGTATGAAGCCTAAGACAAAATTCAGAAGTTCGTTCTTGTTATTTAGAACAAATTTCATTCTTCCGTCAAGAACTTACAATGGCCCAGAATTTAACACGCCTTCCTTCTATGGTTCTAAACATATTCTCCATTCTCCATCAAACTAGCTTTGCAGAAACCCCGACAAAGCAACAAAATATACATTGTAGATAGAGGATTTTCTGTTTCAATCTAAGTTGTCTGCACAATTTTGAGGTGTTATTTTACTCGTATATTTAATGCATTTTTCTTAGATTTAGACATAAACTTTCTCTTAATTCTTTAATTTCTATGTGTAGGATAGGTTGGGGAATAACATTGCTTGTGATATTAAAAATGAAGATACGGAGACATGAGAACCAAGGAAGATAAGTGGTGAAAATATGTTAACAAACTTGTTGATTTAAGGTTTTTCGTTAAAGATGTCAAATCTTTTATATATACTCATAAAATCCACATCTCTCACATTAGATATCAACTCTTCCAGTATGTGCCCTTGAGGAACCAAACTATTAGAGTCGTATGTGGAAAATGTTATACAAATAGATGATTCGTGTTTTTTTAAAATCATATATACATATATTTCTACTAGAGACGCTCTAAACCTTTTATACTTTATATACATTCATTATTTCCCTTTATAATGGATTTACATTCTAAAATCATCTTTACTATCTTCTGAAACATCGACTCATGAGTAAAACACTTTTGAGGTGAAGCAAAAGTTTGCAATGTGCAAAGATTCAAGTTTATGACTACTGCTTTAGTCCCATGTTCATCTTTTTTAGGGTCTTTTTAATTTTTGTTGGATCTCTATGATAGGTTATATATTTTTTCATATATGGGTTAGGTTATCGTTATTGAAAGATTGTGGTTCTATATAGTTATATGACTCACACTTGGACTATTCCCAACATCTCCCCTCAAGGGTGAGTCCCTTGTTTTTTTCTTTTTCATATGGTATATTTTCCTTCAGGTGTATGAGTGACCCCTTTGGTTGTGGTTATGCGGTCAGTCACATCGGTGACCCCTTTTTGTTTATGGTGGTGGTTATGCGGTCAGTCACTCCGAATCTGATACCACTGATAGGTTATATATATATATATATATATATATATATATATATATATATATATATATTTTCACATATATGGGTTATATTCATCATAGGCATGGTTATGGATATTGAGAGATTGTGGTTCTATATGGTTATATGACATTAATCTTACACATATAAGACCTTAGACACCACTTTTACACCAAAACCTTAAGGCAATGTTGTTATGGATCTTTATTCTTATATAGTGTTTAACTTTGTCTTTTCTATCCAATGTGGGACTTTTTGACTCACACTTGGACTATTCCCAACACTCTAGTTATTGGTTGTCATGTTTTGAAAGGTTTCAAAAACAAACTTTTGCATCCTTTTGTACAGGTTATTGATCCTTTTGTAAAAGAGTTAGAGCACCCCATAAGTGCTCTTCTTTAATTTATTCATTCTTTGATGAAAAAAAAAGGTTTAATTATGCCTTTGATCCCCATTTTGGAGTCAAAATCTCAAAATGGTACCCAAATTTTTAAAAGTCTCAAAATGGTCCCCTTTTTTGTTGAAACGTCTCACGTTTGCCCTTCCCGTTAAGTCAAGGTTGACGCCGTTAGAGGGAGTGCCATGTGTCAGTTCCTCGATTTTTTGAAATTTTTTATTAATTTTTTATTAATTTTTAATTTTTTTTTGAATTTTTTTAAAAAAATCAAATAAATTGTCACGTGTCAAGCTGTCATTGTGCCACGTGGCAATGACAATGACACATGTCAGTATTACGCCACGTGTCATTTTGTTAGTCTCAATTTGGTCCCTTTATTTGAATTTGTCTCAATTTAGTCTCAATTTTTGTAAAAATTAGCAATTTTGTCCCCCTTCAAATTGAAACAAAATTTAATTTTATATAAATGTTATACAAATATTTTTATTAAATTTGATATTTGTATTCAAATTGATATTTTTATTATATATTTTTAACATAGCTAAGTTTAGTTAAAATTATGTTTCACATTCAACTTTACTTAAAATTGTTTTAAAATTTTAAATTTATGTGTTTTATTGTAACATGAACTAGGTAATTTATGAATTTTTTTCTATTAACATTATTTTCTATTAACAACTTTTAAAC
>Ga0214542_1008777_pt1 | contig 16317 bp, 5 predicted proteins | sample CNSS1metaG_FD_160096 | JGI IMG/M metagenome (GOLD analysis project Ga0214542, IMG submission 160096) | Root nodule microbial communities from cowpea collected in UCLA plant growth center, Los Angeles, California, USA - CNSS1 | ecosystem: Host-associated > Plants > Roots > Nodule | place: USA... | reverse complement strand
GGGGTGGTGAGGTTTATGACAAGAGCAAAACCATAAAGTAGTACGCTTTGGTACTAATAGAATTAGTAGTTGCTAATGACGACTGCATTAAAAATTAGTTGAAGTATAATTAAAATGGAAAAAAACTATACATTATAGAATGAAAAATAAAGATATAATTACTTATCTATATATGAAGCAAGGTAAACTTGTTTCTTTCATTAAATTATTGAATTAATGATGTACTTTTTTTGATTTTTAGTTCCTATTACCCGTTGAAGTCATGAAATAAGGGTCTATGAACCGATATGTGTAATCATTTCTTGCTTCCAAACACAAACAATAAGTACCTAATTTGATAATGAAAACACACATTTAATATCTACGAAGGTAATGAATATAAATGATTTAAAACTTTATCTTACATCATCCATAATTGCGAAACAAATATATTTAAATCCTCATTGCCTATTATGATCTCCATCAAATCATATTTATATATGAACAATGGAAGCTCACTAGCTTTGCCAAAAAAACAGTGGCATCTTGTAAGACCCAGGAAAAATAATTATTAATTCGAAGGTGGTTTGTGGGAGTGAGGTATTATTTAAATAAATAAATGATTTTATAGAAGTGAAGCATAACATAGTTGGTTAGAGTCTTGTCATGGGTTGGTGGTCAAGGGTTTGATTCTAAATGTGTGTTTTATAATTGTTTTAGATATTGTTTTATAATTGTTTATATTTAAATATTGTTTTATAATTGTTTTAGAAGTGTTTATGTGTTATATTTTATAAATTATTTATAACTTATTGGCATGTTTACAATTTATTTTCTTGAATGCATTAAAGGTTTGGATATCATTATAATGTTACTTGTGCGTGTGGTTGACAAGAAAAGGTGATAGTTAACATGGTTTGGAGTGTTGGTTTGGATCTTAGAGTTTTTAAGTTCAAACCTTGGCTAAAACAAAAAGGCATAAAAATTTGTTTTCGTTTTGGTATTTTTTGTGGTCTTCTTAGGAAAGTTAGTTGGGTTAGGTATGGTTGGTATTTTTGTTGTCCTCTAAGGAAAGTTAGCTAGGGCATGTTCTCATTATTTTTTTGTTGTCATCTATTGAGTTTTGTGTGTTTTGCAACATGAAATTGTAAGGGAAACACAATTTTCATATTCTTCTCATGGATGAAAAATTTGTTATTTAATGGTGGGTTAAGTTGTTAAATTTAATATTTTCTTTTATGGATCAATCAATGGTGGAATTTATGATATCTAAACTCCGCCTTATTACCATGTGTTTGTGGTTAGAAGCAATGAGTGTAAATGGTATTTGTTCTTTTGGAATGATAATTATTGTCAAGGATGAGTATGGTTGATCAGATGTTGTGATGGATCAATGGTTTTTTTGGAAGTGCAGGGGTTGAGGTAAGTGGTTTGGAGTTAATTTATTTTTAGTGTTGATGATTGAATTTATCTCTTAGAAAAAAAATGTGAAAAGTTTATATGTGGTATATTCATTATTTATCCTTGGTGTTTGGAATTTTTATGCTATTGGTTCATTGGAATTTTTATGTTCATGATTAGGGATTAAGATCCAAGAGCACGGAAAACTGGGGTTTTTGGGTGGAAGAATGAGTTAGGTTTAAATGGTTCAATTAGGCAGCTGTTTTTTGTCTTTTTAGTGTTGAATTCATCTTTGTGTACAAGTGTGAGTGACTTTATGGTTATATTACAATGGTCAATGTGATATTTTATGGCATGAAAGTGTTATCAGGTTGGTAATCTCTTTGGAAAATTGATGATTTGTTGTTTTGGGCTCAAGAGTAAGTGCAAAGTTTTAATGTTACTTGTGGTTACATGTTTTGATCAATGTGTGAGTTTTAGAAGGTGGAAAATATTGAGTAGGTGCAGGCCTCATTGAAATCAAGTGCAGAAATTCCCTTACGTCCAAATTGGTCAGTTGAGTGAATCAATTATGTTGTGTTGATGTTTGTTGTACATGCCTTGGAAGGATGAAAGGTGAGAAAGAGAGTTATTGTGCATGAGGATTTCTCAGAAGTCTTTAAATGTGTGTATTTTGTTCCGAGAGAAAAGCATCTGGTAGTGGAAAGTTTAGAATGTTTTGTGCATGATTTTTGTTACTGGAATGTGTGAAACAAGTACCATGTGCATCAAATCATTATTTCTCATATTGTTGCAAAGCGTGGCGCACTAAGCGTTGACTTCCTAGCACTTAGTGTACTATTTTACAAGGCGTTGGGTGTTAAATGCTAGTTTTTGGTGCTGAGTGATGGGTTTACGAGGCGTTGGACGTTGAGCATTGGGTTTCTAGCATTGTGCAGTGGTTTTTATAAGGCAAATGGGGTTAAACAGTAGCATTGAGCATTGGGTTGTCTATTTTTACTGTTTTGCTTGGTTTGAATGATATTATAGGTGCTAAGGTAACGGTACATGCATATTATGGATGTCATGATATTATGATGTGATGATGATGTGTGGTTACCTATCTAAAGTTGTGATTACATGCATATTTGATATATTTGCATGATGAGTTGAGGTATGCTTGATCATGTGATGAGATGTTGTATATATGTGTATAAATATTTGATGGAACAATATGAATTCTCTAATAGTTGTAAAGCTAGAATGGTTATTTTACCTAGAGGGTTATGTCTAGTAAAGGTAAAAGGGTTTCTTTATGCCATAAGGCTTTCGCATGAGCTTAACAAGAGTGTTGTTACCCAAAACCTTTTTGAGTAGGTAGAGTTGTTGCTTGTAAGTCTATGGAAAGTAGGTGAAATGCCATTTCGAAGAGTCGTTGTTGCACAACAAAGGTAAAGTAGTGGGTTATGAGAGAATGTCATACCATTTGATATTACTTGGTGGTAATATGTTGATGATTTCATGTTGTGATTTGGGAACATGTGGTGTGTGTGTGTGTGTGTATATATATATATATATTGTTATGTGATGTGTTACATGGTTAGCTCACCCTTGCATGTTTGTGGTTGTGATTTTCACTTGCTATCATCGTATAACTTATAATATACAAGAGTAGATGTCGATGCAAATGCATAGTTGTAAGGAGCTTATGGTTAAGACTTGGGAGTTTTATTTAAAAGCATTTGGAAACTATTTGTGGAATATGATGTAATAGTTGACTACTTTGAAAGTTCATTTTCTTTTAGAAGGTTTTGTAATAAGTTTATTTAATGACTTATGTTGGAATGGTTATGTGTGGACTTTAATGATACTTTATTTTGGAGAATAGGAATCGAAGTTGCCTTTGTACTCATGGTTGCAACAAAATCCACCAATGTCGTTACTGGATCCTTTAAATTTTTTTATACATGTAACTATGTTTCATGTTGGTACACACAAAAACAAACATGACATTAGTTAGGATAATATATATATATATATATATATATATATATATATATATATATATATATATATATATATATATATATTATATATGTAACAATATTAGTGGATATACAAGTGATTCAATGTGTGGTGTTATCCTCACAAAATATTTTGGCCAAGCGATGAAAGTTTTCAATGCTTGTGAAACAATACTAACCTCTGATGTCGGTATAGGAACTACAACATCACCACAACATACAGTCTCCACCATACCTTTTACCAAATGAGAGTGGAGACACTCACCATGTAACATGGTGGAACCTTCAAAGAACTTGTCGTGCACATCGCGTAGGATAAGCTGGGGAATGGGTGTTAGTTACTATATAATGGACTTTGAGTCCATGATGTTCTTTGCCCAAGCCAAAGACACTTTGAGCTACAGTTTGAATTTTCTTATACTCTTATAGTAGGGTGTTGTGTGGTGTAGTTAAATTCTTGCTCATTAAAGTGTTTAAGGTGTAGAAATAAATATTAAGAATTTAATATTTAATTATTTTATGAGTAGAAAATTGAAAGGGTATTCAAAATTATGTATATTTTGTTACAACTATTATTTGAAATATTTTATTATTTTAAAATGGATTATTAGAAGGGGAAATTAAATCAGAAAATTATTTTTTAGAGGAGGTATCAACGTTAAATTTTAAGGGAAAAAGGAAGGATTTTTTGCTAAGTTAAATTTTTGGATTGTGAGGAATGGTGAGGCAACATAACTTTGAGAAAGAGAAATTAGAATTTTTATTAAGTTTTGGAGGCAAATGAGAAAAGAAGGAGAGGATTTATGGAGTAGTGGAATTTCCAGTTGAGAAGAGGAGAACTCTTGTTTTAGGAATTTCAGGTAAGGGAAGTTAAACCTGGTTAATCTGGACTGTGTTGCAAATCTCGAAGATTATGGCCAAGTGAGTGTATGGGTTCTCATGAGATAACCCATTAAATTGATTACTTTGCACCAAATGAATAAGATCAGGCTTGATCTCCATGTTGGTTGCATTGACTATAACATCCCGACTGAATATTACGAATTTAAAATAATAAAATACAAAATAATAGATAAATCGCATTTAATGAAATACCATTTCCCAAAAATGCGAGAAATTTAAAATTTTATTACGTATTTATGAAATACCTCAACTCATAATTATAAATATAAACTCAAATACATAACCAAAGTCTGATAAGGTGAAAGTTAACAAATCACTTAAAACCAAAAGCGTAAAAACAACGGATAAATCTTTTCATCCTAGACTAGCCCCGCTCCAGCTCTATGCCTCACCAGATCCACCTGCAACATCAACTGCTCACGTGTACCGTGTACACGATCGTCGCCAAACACAAGCAGATAAGGTGAGCTAACATTAAAATACATATATCACAACCACACCAAAGGAGAACCATCATTTGATTCCATCACACATGGCTACTACCATGCCAACTGTGTTCTATGTCTTCTGATGAATATCTCAATATGTCTTGCTGCCACACCTATCAACCACAACTGATAGAGCACGTGCGGGAAACCATGCTACGGATTACACACCGTAACGCCAGGTGGATTTCCCAATACGAACATAGTTCGTAATGTCCCAAGACTACCAAACTTGACAGCTAATTACTGAGGAGGGCAATCTATCTGGACCCATCCATACGAGCCACAACCCGCACACTCACACCGGCAACACTCGCAAACCCGAGCCACAACTCAAGAGTTCCTCGTGTTCATCCGCCATCCCGAGCCATAACTCGATGCTATTCTGAGCCCCAACTTAAAGAAATACCACGTGCTTAACCGCTATCCCGAGCCACAACTCAAGGGATACATTCTGAACCACAACTTAAGGAACACTAGCAAGTCGACCTTTGAAGATACCACCAAAGCCTTGTAGATCACGCACATCCAAAGCAAGCCAAACATCTTTGCCTCAGCCAAACCGCCTAGCGGGGGACACGTGTCGCCAGGCGCCAAGCACCTCTAATGCTACTATTTAAGCAAGTATCACCTAGCATGACAACCCTTACCGCCAAGTGCCACACGCTTCAATACTCTACTGGTTTTGTAACTATCGCTTGGCGATCAAACACCACTGCCAGGCGCTACACTAGTACTTGCACAGTACTGGTTATTAAGTACTCAGAACAAAGTAAAATCAATCCTACTCTTATAATTATGCATATCCACAATCAAGAATATAGGCTTCCAAAAATCAACATGACTCACATGCATAATCTCAACTTAGATGGCTTCATCATATGCGTACACAACTATCACCATATATCATATGCATCAATCCCCATATATATATATATATATATATATATATATATATATATATATATATTTCACACTTTAAATCCATGTTAGCATTCAATTCTAACCTATGAATAATGCATCCTCAAACAAATATAAAGCAGTAGTACTTTAACAACTTAAGCACATGATCCTATGCACCAATTCAAATTTATATTGACACACATGCATTCACCAATAAACCAATTCTCAACATGTGACTAACCCAAAGGAACATTCAAATTCATAGAGACTTACAACATAACCCAATCATGTTTCATTAGAAGTTACTTGAAATTATCAAGAGCTTATTCATGCATTTTAAAGACTTGAAAACCAACAATAATGAGTAACATATATCACTAGCTACTGATTCAAATCAAATCTCCACCGTTCAAAGTAAAGAACTACATGTTATTGACCACCTGTGAAAATTTCACCTGAATCGGACGGTTAACAAACCAGGAAATGCAGTTTTACGAAAACTGCATAAACCAGAAAAAATGATGGCGCCCCATCGTCCAGAAATCAGGAACCTAGCGCCTAGCAGTACAAAACCAGCGTCGGGTGGTTTCTATTCCGCGAAAATACAAAAAATAGTGTTTTTCGTGAATCATAACACCACCTATCTCTGGTGTGGCGCTTGGCGGCCAATTGGGTGCTGCCAAGCGGTTCTTGTTGTTCTAGAAACCCAGAAATCGCCCTCGCACCTACGAACCTCAACCACTCTCCACTACCCTGGTTTCATTCAATTTACGACTCAAAAAGGTTGTACTCACATGTTTAGGTTCACGATCCATTCCTAAAACTTCCAATAAGTGAAATTCCATTAACATTTTCCCCTTAATTTTGTGCCACTATAAAAATCCCCAATTCATCAATCCTAAGATGACCTTCATGCGATTTTCATCTCAATTTAACCCCCAATTCCACGAATTTCCAAGGAAATACGATGTCTAATCATTCATAAATATCAGAATCCTCCTAGAACCCCATAACATCAAGAATCGAGTCAAGTTGACTCGCGTCGCCTGGTGGGTGTTCATCACCGCCAGGCAGTTCAACCAAAAACCCAGAATCTGGGTTGCAGCCATGTGTTGCCTGGCAGCCAGGGATGTGTCGCAAGGCGGTTCCTTTTCAGGAACCTAAAAACAAGCAATACAGGGATGAGTCGCTTGGTAGCAGTTCATCGTCCGCTAAGGGATTTTTAGAAATTTCCAGAAACACGATTTTCGAGCAATGTAGAGGAACAATCATACATATACATGTTATAATTCATACAATTATGTAGAAAATAAAAGAAACGTAGTCCAGCTCCCCTAACCTAGATTCCACGCTTTAAAATATATAATTCTAGAGTTCTTCCTTGATCACCAACTTCCTCCCTTGACACTCTCCCAATTCAACTCCTTTGCTTACTCTCTTATCACTGTGTTTCCTTTGAATTCGTGCTCCTTAGAACACTCTAATTTTTCAGTCTCAAAAACTCTTCTATTTGCCTTAGTTTACCTTTTTAATATGGTTCTTAATTGTGGTTAATGGCAAAAAACGAAAATTGACATTTAATCTTAGCTTAATGGTCATTCAATGGTTGTTTCATGACCATTCATGCAATCCTTCCAACTGCCCTCTAATGGCTAGGTTTTCTATGACCTTTCCCATCCAAGCCAAAAGAAAATTGGCGAAAAGAGAGTTAAATTTGGGTCTACAAAGATTCCAACCCATAATCATGCCCATGTTAACTCAATACACAACCATTCAACTAATTCATGTTTCGTGATAATTCATATAATTCTATGATTATATAATCACTCAACATGATCAAGCATATTGTTAAAAATAATAATAATAAATTAAATAATACATACTTAGCATACTTCAGACTCAAACTCAAGTCCTTTCACACCATTAAGTACTCTCAACCATTTGAGCTAGTACTTTTCCACGTCATACAAGTCAGAATTAAATGCCATAAAGGCTTCCACTACCCGCATTTATTAATTAATTAATTTTCACGGGTCTTACATTGACCACCGACTTGGAAATATGGTTGAAATTCAATGGTCTTACGAATGTTGAATACTCTCCCAAAGTATGTTGTCTTCGACGTTTTCCAATCATATTGACTTCTTCTTCTTGATTTGGCTATTGAAAATGAGAGAAATTTGAGAAATCTGATGCACTTTCTGCTTCTCTTGATAAGGCTTCACGTGCTTCCTTGAAAAGTCTTTGATGTATACTCTTACTCCTTTGAGATGTTCTTTCAATTTCTAGATCATAAAGTAATTGATTTGCCAGTATCCTGCTTTTCAAACAAAGCAAGGAAACACTAGAAGGAATGAGTTAGTAGAAACTGTTTATTTATATATATATATATATATATATATATATATATATATATATATATATAATTAACTATACAAAAAAAATACAAAGAGAAATATATAAACAAATTACAAACGATTTAAACCAAAATTGACAAATAAAACACAATTGACTAAACAAAATGCAAATCCCAAACAACAACACTAAAAACTTGTTACGAAATTGGCAAATGCACCAAATCGTACAAGTAATAAAATAGAAAAGTCCTGATATCATTTTCCCAAGAGATTAGTGTTGTTTAGAATAAGTATGCTTATTTACTAATTAAGGTAGAGAACTTTTAGGATAATGAAAAGTAATGATTGTTTTGATAAAATTCTAAATTCTACAAAACAAGTAATTTTTCGAAAATAACTATATGGTAGAAACTTCACCAGGAGTTAGATTTCATGCACCAAATCAATATGAAAACACTAAACAATATATTGATTAAGAGACTCGTGTTGTTCATAAAAAGTATGCCTATTTACTCATTAAGGTAAAGAACTTTTAAGATAAAGAAAAGAAATGATTGTTTTGATAAAATTCTAAATTCTATAAAATAGTAAATTTTCGAAAATACTATATGGTAGAAACTTCACTGAGGCTAGATTTCATGCATCAAATCAATATGAAAGCACTAAACAATATATCTCTAATTTTTACTTTAGCATTTACACCACAAGTTAATCAGCCTTAATTCCTTAGAGGTAAGTCTAAACCTTAATATATAGTAAAATAAAACTAATGTCTTAGATGTTTTACCAAAATTTTGCATTAACATCAGATATTAATATGTTTAAAATGACTAATTGATTGCACTATATGTTTATAGGTGAACTATTAGTTGTTTTATCCCACTGAAGGTTCTAACTTATTTTCCAACAATAAGATACCAAAAATATGCAATTAATAATCATGCAATTAAGAAAAAAAATATAACACAAGAGTAATGGAAACGAAGTATATTTAATGGTTGAAATCACAAAGAGTGAAGATACATTACGTCCAACCCTAATGAAAACTATAGTTAGTTACTCCTATATATTCTTAGCACTTGAAATAGGAAGAATAATGGTGATGATTGATGACTCCATCATCCAGAATACGTCTATGTCGTCTATCTCTTAGCGTTAGTTTGTTATTTCCCAAAAGAATGATTTAAAATTCTATAAAGACTTCTATTCAAAGATTTTCAGAATGCACAATTTATTGGGCGAACTGCACTTCGTGAGCTACCAAATCTCTTCTTGCTGGGAGAATTGGCTCGTTTAATGAATGGGTCGAACTGGATAGAGTCTGAAATTTGTATTTGAATTTGTAATTGGAATAACCAACTCTGGGTTATTAGAAGAAGATGGAACAAGTGTTTGTCTTTCATTTGAAATATATGTTCAAATTTCTCATGTTTTTTTGTGACAGTAATTATTGTGGTGATACGTTAGGTTTTTTGACTTTTACACTTAAGGAGGAATATAAGTGCTTTGATATCTTATCACCGTTTATTTCATTACATTTATTTCTTTATAACTTCCCTATGTTGTCTGTAATGTAATTTCTTATTATGGATTTGGTGTAATCCCATGTTTTTTGTATTTTTTGTTGTCTTTATTTTAGTTTAATAATATTTTATGTGATAACAAAGGATAGATGAGATTTGCGGTGCTAGCATAACTTTTAAATACCACAACAAAATATTATATCATAATCATATTTAATTATTTTTTTATTATCTTTTGTGTTATTATTAAATAATAATTTGATAGCAAAATATTATATTACAACCAAACTTTGGTTTTTTTTTATTACAATATATATATATATATATATATATATTAAATCGTATACAAACATTATATTATAGTCACCTCATTTTTTTTATTATAATATAGGAAAATATAAAATATTAGTTTAATTTATTTAAATTATATTGATTTAAATTTAAATTGAGTTATCAAAATTATTAAATTGAACATAAATATGAAACGCTATAAACTACGTGGACTATGAAAGCATTTATTAGATTTTAATTTCAAGCACAATAGTAAAGTCTGAATTGATGTATTGAAAACTTAAAAGAAAACTTTTAAAATAGATATATTGAAATCTACTTAAAACAAAATAGATTATTATATATATATATATATATATATATATATATATATATATATATATATATATATATATATATTTATATATATATATGTGTGTGTGTATGTATAGTAGTTATCCACTTATCTTTTAATGTGAACTTATTTTCAATTTATATATAAAGTGAATTTACTTTTATTAGCACATTTTATGAAGTGTTAATTTAATTCATATTTTACTCTTACTCTTAAATAAAGATTATGAAATAAATTGTATGAATCAGAAGTTAGAATGAATATTTATAAAGTTAAAAATGGAATCCACTAAGATTGGTATAGAGGGAGAGATTTGGTATGTATAATATCTTATCTTAGGGTTTAACTTCGGTATAATCACTCTGCACCATTTTAAAGCAACCTATGTATAAAATGAAAATTGAAAAATGGTAAAAAGTAGTTACACTCTTATGTTTAAAAGAATAGAGATCTTTGCATCACATGTCCATTGTACCAATTGTTGAGACTAATGAAACTATTTTTCAGAAATAGCCTTTTACTTTTTGAGCGGTGTAAAAACCTATTTTACTCTCTGCTTAGATGCTACACTCACACTTTCACAGCCTCACACACCCTGCAAGAGACATTTCGCTTATTCCACAGCACGACGCACCTCCATTCCCTCCATTCCTCTGCCCAATTTTTGGTCCATTTCCTCTCTCGAGGAAAGTTCAATTCTTTTTGGCATGATGATATTTTTGCTTCTAAGAATGGTGATTTGGGGTGGGTAATCATAGTTTCGGGGAAGTCAACACCTAGGTAGGTGAAACGGATTTTGAAATCCGGGATTATAGTTGCTGAACCGGATTATGAAATCTGGTTAGGGTGGTTTCGTAGATGAATTGGATTCTGGTATATGGTGAAGTGTGATGATGTAGGAATGGAGTTTGAAATATGGTAGGTATGAACTGGATTTTGAAATTTAGTGTAATGTGTGAGATCGGGTGAGGTGAGAATCAGATTATGAGATTTAGTTAAGAGGATCTACCAGATTTTGAAATCTGATTCTGTATATATCGGATTTTGAAATCTAATTTTATTTGAATTGGTATGATGGGTTACTAGATGGCCAAATTCGGTTAAGGATGAAATTCTATGAAGTGGGTATAAGATTATGAAATTCGTAAAATGCATCAGATTTTGAAATTCGGTCTTATGTAACCGTAAATCAGATATCAAAATCCAGTTTTGTTTGATCTATTTTGGATGGTCACCGGATTCTAAAATTCGGTTAACATTTCTAGATTCGGGAAGCAGAATCAATTTTGAAATCCGAAGAGAAAAAATAAATTATGAAATTCGGTGCCTATGACCCAAAACCTCCTAGCCAGAAAACGCCATTCTCAAATGCACTTTAAACTTCTTAAGATGAAAAAACATACTTGTATTTGAAACAATAACTTTGTAAATCCAACCATCTTCTAGTACCCACGAGTACAGATCAATTCAAACAAGCTTCAATGACAAACAGAAATGACCAAAAACTGAGTTGTAGGCAACTACGAAGTCTGTTTGGGTGAAGAGGGAGAAGAAGTTACTAGGGGTGGACGGTAAAATATAGGGTTAAGTTTTTTAGTCCCTAAAATTTGACTTAAAATTAGAATTTGTCCCTGTTTGAAACTTCAATATATTTTGGTCTTTAAACTCTAAAAATAAATGAATATAGTTCTTTTAATTCAATTAAGTTGACGTTTTTTGAAGTGTTGAACATATTTCTCAGAAACTCCAATACTAATATGAAAAACTTTCAATACGTAAAAAAAAATTAATATAATTGGGTTAAAAAGATTATATTCATTCATTTTTAAAGTTTAGAAACCAAAATATATCGAAATTTTATATAGGAAGAAATTCTAATTTTGAGTCAAAGTTCAAAGATTAAAAACATACTTAACCCATAAAAAATAAATAATGTCTACTTAATTATTTAATATATAATATATAATCTATTGGATTAAAATGGGATGGTAGTAAAATTTGGGAGTGCAAGAAGAGAACTGTGGGGTGCAGGAAGAAGCCCCAAATTATTTTGGATTGGACATGGAAATGCACGCTGAGTACCCAATGGAAGCTAAGTGTGACCTCAAAGGCCCATGTATATTTAAAATACAAAACCGTTTATTTTAACTCTACCTAATTTAAAACAACTTATTTTATTGTGTCGTAGTGCAAAAACATGTATTAATTAAACTTTATTCGTATTGTAAATGGAAAATCCAATCGGTTTGACCTAATCTCATTAGTATTATGTCAAAAGATCATTTTAATATATGTAACAATATTAGTAATTTGATGTATAAATTCAAAAGAGTTATTTTAACACGTATATGTAAGTTATAAGTAAATTTATTTACTAATTTGGTATTAAATTAAAAATAACAAAATTAGATCGTTTTAAAAAATAAATATTAAATTAAACCAACTAATAATAAAGAGATCAAATTGAACCAATCCAACAAATTAAGAGATTAAACAATAATTATACAATATATATATATATATATATAAACAGTCGGTAATACTTCATTTTGAAAATAAGGAAAATAATCTTAAAGGGAAAAATACTTTTTATCACTTAATTTTGATGTGAACACTGAACAATAGAAAATAGAAGGAAGTAATTTGGTGAGATTCGTTGTGATTTTTTTTTTTTTAACAAGAAAATAATGTATTTTAATCCATTTCTTTATAAAATCAAAACTAATTAAGTATAAATATTTTTACAAAATTAAGTATTGATATTTATATTAAAATTTAGTGATAAAAGTCATTTTATTAACTCATTTTTAATATAAAAATATTAGTATAACATTCATACAAATAATAAATTTGGTTTCAAATTGGAGAGAGACAATATTGTTTTATTTCAAAAAATAATAATAATTAACAAAAAATGAGTTAATAATATACAATGTAATATGTTAAAAATTCATTTTTAATAAAAAAATAGTATAAAATTTATACAAATAACAAATTTGGTTTGAAATTTGAGAGATAATATTGATCTATTTTGAAAAGAAAATGGTGACTATATTGCTCTATTAGTAGAACATTTTTTACTACTAAATATTAATATAAACCTAAGTACTTAATTTTGTAAAAATATTTATACTTAATTAGTTTTAATCTTAATTATAAAAAATGGATTAAAAAATAATTTTTTAACTACTAAAAAAAGTTTGGACAAAATTCAATCAAAGACACACAAGTAGGGACTAAATTGAAATCAAGACAATGACATTTGATAGTGACATTAACACATGACATTGTCCTGCCATGTGGCACACCACAGACCTAACACGTGGCAACAAACTTCTTTTAAAAAAAATTATAAATTAAAATGTAAAATTTTTAAATTTTTAAAAAATTAAACAAAAATTGAAAAAAAAACACATATTGACATGTGCCACGCCGTTAAAAAATCCACAAAAATTTTTGTTTGAAAGGGACCTAATTGAGGCACTTTTTCAAAAGTTGGGATGCAATTGACACTTTTTTAAAAGCGGGGAACAAATTGACACACCCACTACCAAAGTGGGGATCATCTGAGTAATTAAACCTAAAATATAATATAATTCTAACCTCATAAAATCGATGTACATCTACTAATCTAATAATGACTATACATCCTAACCTTATCAAATAATGACTATACACCTAACATCATCTTCTATAAACACTCAAAAGGAGCGAAGCCCACTGCTCACGAACTTCCTTTAAGACCTCTTGCTCCATTTGAGATGCATCACTGAAAATCTACACAATTAAAAGTTAGTTTATCTGGTAAAATTATTTTGTTAATGAGAAGCATGAAAATTTTGGGCAAGTAAAGGGGGAACATGTTTGTGAATGATTCCAAAGAAAAAAAATATAACTATAATAAAAGATGATGAAAAACTTACATGTCAAAGAAAATTTAGTCTGAAATTTGCAACCAGAACTCGTGTAACTATTCTCTGTTTAAGCTACTAACTCTCCTTTCCTTCATTTCAATCAATGCATTGAATATATACACGGAAAATTCCTTCAAATCTTCTATCCCTTTCATCATTTAATTTACCACAAGTTTATAATATTATACTAAAATTACATCTCTTAATGATGTAGGATTATCTTGTTCCTTTTAGAAGATTAATGAATATGGTGATGATTGATTAAGAAAACCAAGGAAATCCCCACTGGACATTAAGATAACAAGCTATCTAGATGTGAAGGTTCCTTTCCAAGGTTCTACAGAGGAGGAGGATGGATTGATAGAGAGTAAGAAACCAAAAGGAAAAACATATAATAGAAACAATATAAACCAAGAAGAGTAAAGAAACATAAAATGAAAAGCAAGGGAAAGGGGAGGAATGAAGGATTCATGCCACTATAAGGCTAGGCTAGAAAAAGCCATGGCAACCTTGAAGATGAGTGGTGTATGCCGCCACTTGCCAAGTATGGTCTAAGCACATGATGCATGAGCCTCATGAAAGTGCTTGGTGCATTAGTCAACCCAAAGGGCATGACTAGCTATTCATACAATCTAAACTTGGTTTTGAAGGAGGTTTTCCACTCATCTCCTTCCTTGATTCTTATTTGGTTGTAACCACTCTTCAAATCTATCTTTGAAAAGATGGTTGCACCATGAAGCTCATCAAGCAAGTCATCTAACCTAGGGATGGGATGCCTATATTTGATGGTGATATTATTGATGGCCCTACAATCTATACACATTCTCCATGTTCCATCCTTCTTTGGAACTAGGATCACGGGCATAGCACAAGGACTCATACTATGTTGCACCCATCCCTTTTCTAACAAATCATTGACTTGTTTTTGAATTTCTTTGGCCTCCTCAGGATTGGTCCTATAGGCTGGCCTATTGGGCAAAGATGATCCTTGGATGAAGTCAATTTGATGTTCTATACCTCTTAGAGGTGGAAGTCCCTTTGTGGGATCTTGGAACACATCCTTGAATTCATCTAAGACTATAGAAAAGTCTTGAGGACACTTAGGAGGAGGGTTTTGAAAGGAAGGAGAAGACTCACTTGGATAAGCAAGAAAAACTTGTTTTTGAGAAAGCATTACCTTTTTAGCTCCTTTGAAGGAGATCAAGCTCTTCCTTGCTTCCTTGGTGTGCACCATTAGTTGTGCCTTCTCTTCCTTTCTTTTCTCAAACATTTGTTTTTGGTCATCACTTACTTCTTTGGGGGATAAAGGTAGTAATGTGATCCTTTTGCCTTGGAAGTTAAAAGAAAATTTATTGGAATGGCCATCATGGAAAGCTTTTTTGTCAAATTGCCATGGCCTTCCAAGAAGTATGTGAGTTGCATCCATGGGTACTAAGTCACACAAAACATTATCCTTGTAATTCCCAATGGAGAAAGTGATGAGAACTTGTTTATCCACATTTATTTCACCATTTTCACTTAACCAAGATAGTTTATAGGGCTTGGCATGAGGGATGGTGTCTAAGCCAAGCTTGTCCACTACCTTTGTGCTAGCCACATTGACACAACTTCCACCATCAATAATGAGGGAACAAGTCTTTTTGTTGATGAGGCATCTTATATGAAAAATATTTTCCCTTTGAGATTCAAATTCCTTTGGGACTTGGCCCAACATGCGCCTCACAACTAAAAGACCTCCTTCACGAGGTTTGATCTCATCTTCACTTGAAGGGGAAGAAGTGTGTGATGAACTACTCTTGGGGGAAGGGAGGGGAATTTTCACTTTCAACTTCTCCTTTGGAGGTCAAGAACATGTTCCTCTTTGAAGGACAATTGGAGGCTATGTGTCCAAAGCCTAAGCATTTAAAACATTTGATAGAACTAGTTCTTGGCTTTTGAGAAGAAGTTGGTTTATCATGCATAGTCCTAGTCGAATTGGGTTTAGGTGTGGGGTCTTGGGAGGATTTGGAAGGTGTTTTAAAATCCTTTTTCTCCTTACCTTTCCAAGGTTTAAAGTAGTAGTCATTGTATGAAGTACTCTTCTTGGCCTCTTGTTTCCTTTTCAATTGGTTTTCAACTTTCAAGGCCAAGTGCAAAACTTTGCTAAGAGTGGAGTACTCATACAAGTCAACTACATCTTGAATTTCCCTCCTTAGACCACTCACAAACCTAGTGACTTTCTCTT
>Ga0214542_1008774_pt1 | contig 16321 bp, 16 predicted proteins | sample CNSS1metaG_FD_160096 | JGI IMG/M metagenome (GOLD analysis project Ga0214542, IMG submission 160096) | Root nodule microbial communities from cowpea collected in UCLA plant growth center, Los Angeles, California, USA - CNSS1 | ecosystem: Host-associated > Plants > Roots > Nodule | place: USA... | reverse complement strand
GTGAAAGGAACCTTCACATCTAGATAGCTTGCTATCTTAATGTCCAGTGGGGATTTCGCTTAGCTTTCTTAATCAACTCACACCATATTCAATAATCTTAAAAAGGAACAAGATAATCCTTCATCAGCAATCCCTAACTTTTAAATCTGTCCAACCACATGTTGACATGTGTCATGATCCAACAACTCAAAATTCAGCCAACCAAATGGTGCCACGTCATATCACCTTCAACCTCTCAAACCCTAGCCACTATGGCACCATACTTCATGCACCTCCCTATGAAACCACCATTGCAGTGCGCTTGAAACTACGTCACACAAGAACCATTCACGTTGTTGCCAACCATAGCCACGCAAAACCACCCCTAGATCTGCGTCACACCACCGTAAGCCACGTCGGAGCAACAACCTTACCAGAAAACACGAGGCAACACTTGCAGCAGCTTTATCGCACCGCACGCTGCTAGCAACGACAATCCATCATAGATGCAAAAACTATGGTGGTAGAAACCCTAGTTTGGAGAAGAGAGCACTCTGCCACGTGTTAGTCTCTCAATGGACATTGAAATGGTCAAAGCTGGTCAAAGTTGGTCAAAGGAGAAGGGTTTAAGTGCAAATATTCATCTTTTTGGATTTCTTAGTAAATGTGGACTATAGGATTAAAAATGGGTTATTTAGAAAATTAATGCAAATATTATTTGGTGATAATTTATTAGATATCTTTAAATAATTTATTTATTTAATTATATCATAAATTATTAACCAACTATATTTGTTAAATATTTTTAAAACCACTATAAAGATAAATAATATTTATCTTTATTTTAAAAAATATTTGAGAGGTTTTAGCAGCCGAAAAGGCCAGTCCAAGACCTATATAAAGAGACCAAGGGAGAAGCAGAAAAAAAAAGATCGGGACTTCGGAGTTTAGGAACCCTTAAGGGGACCTAATTTCGTTTACTTTCTCTCTTTCTCTCTCTCTCTCTCTCCATTCTTCTATTATTTTTATTTTATTTTGCATTCCATGAAAGGCTAAGCTTCAACGATTAGTTCCACTATAATTTCTTAATTGGATTCTAAGGTTTGAATAAATTTGTTTGTTCCTTTGATTCTTGTTGTGTTTTATTTTCATCTGTCTTTTGGTTCTTAATTTAGTAAAAGTAATGATTTTTATGTTGTAGCAAGTTAGCACGGTGTTAAATCTACATAACATAATAATAGTATGAGTTCAAGGGTTTTTAAATTTTAATTGAGAAGTTACTTGGATTAATTTTAGAAACTTTAATATGATTGAATAAGTTTTTGCTAATAATTGAGAAGTTAGTTTGATTAGAGGTGAAAACTTAGATTAGAATTAATCAAGAAGTTACTTTGGTTAATTAGCTTTTTACTAGATATAAGAGGTAAAAGAATGGACATGATTAGGATTAGTAATATTTAATTGAGAAATTACTTTGGTTAAATTTACTATGTTTAATCTACAAAGTTCTTGCTTTTGATTGAGAAGTTACTTTGGTTAAAAGTAAGGATGCCAACAAATTAATTGAGAAGTTACATTGATTAATTTGAAGTCTTAAACAAGAAATCAATGATAATAATCTTTAAGAAACCAATGATGAATCCTATTTTGAAAAAGCAGTGGAATCAACCTATTTTTTTTATTATTATTTTTATCTTATTTTATCTTTTTCCATTTTTATTTCTTTCTTTCAAACACTATTTTATTTGACTAACCATTTTGTATAGATTTTATAAGAACTAACTTGTTAAAACTCAATTCCGTGTTCGTTGGGAGACGACTTTGGGTTATTTTACCCTTATTATTTTGTTGACTACTAACTTGGCAATACTGAAGTTGCTATAGCTTAGTAGTATTAATTTGATCACGTCAACGACATCGTTATCAAATTTGGCGTTGTTGCCAGGGAACACAGTTAGAATTTTTATCATTTTAGTTCTTATTTTTATTTTTTATTTGTTTTATTTTTGTTTATCACTAACATTTTTTTTCTAACATTTATTTTATTTTCTTTAGTTTTTTAATTTTATATTTTTTAGTTATTTTATTTATTTTTTTAAGCATAATTTTTGTTTGAGGAATTTTGTTTAGAAATTTTTGAAATTAGTTGGGAAACACTTTGGCTAAGGAAACATAAGGTACTTAAGTTGTCCATTGAGACACACCTCTCTTTCCTAGAAGTTTACTCAAGAAAGTTTCAAATTATTTCTTTTTATTAAACCTCTTTCAAAAATGCAAAATCATTTTTCTTGTGAAAATAACAAACAATCTAGTTTTCAAATGGATTAAATTACCATCCACAACAACCATATGTTCCAAATAGTTTTTAGCAACAATTTGTACCACCACAACAAGTTGAAGCAACCAATAGACCATCCTACAGTGAAGTTATGATACTAATGGGTGAAGTTATAGAGAAATTAGAGGTCGTGGATGAAAGGTTACGAGTTGATCAACGATGCAGAAATATTGAGCAAGAGTGGTACGAAAATAAGCAAATATTGTTTGATATGTTGAGGGATGCAAGTAAGAACAACTTCATAGACTTACTTGTAACTGTTAATCCTACTCTTCAACCCTATCAGAGATTTCCTGAAAATCCAGATTTTAATGCACTTTGTCATGAAATCAAAAATATGCTTCTGAAGTTGGCCATCAGAGTTGAACAAATGTTTGAAGATTTGAGTCAGCTAATGAATGATACAGTTAGAAAGGTCTCTTTGGAAGATATGATGAATATGGTGACTGAAATGATGAAGATGAATCAAACAGATCAGAAAGAGATGATGGATGTCGCCACACAAAGCTTCTAGAGTCAATCTGAAAAACCAATAGCGGAGTCACATCACATTGATATATCTACTGATGGATATACTGATTGTCATAGTAATATGTCTACTGATGGACATATTAAGTTTACTAAGGATGTTGCTGAAGTTGATGAACAAATTGAAGGTTCTCACATAGACATATCTACTGATGGATATGTTGATAATGCTCAATATGAATATAAAGTTTTATCTGTTGATGATGATATAAGTCTAGATGATATTTTTGAGGACCAAAGTTGTGAGGATAATACAATGGAGGAACCAAGTGTAGTTGAAGAGCCAACAATATTCGAAGATGCAGCTGAAGCATCTACTATTGCAACTGACTTGGTTAATGATGAAGCAGCAAAGTCAACACCTTCAAGTGCAATTTTTTTCTCACAAGATGAGATTACAAGGATTATTGATGATCCGATTAACTATCTGAATGCACCTGATGATGCTCAAATTTAGTTGAAGCCACACACTCCATACATCAAGTTTGTTCATGTGAATGATGCAAATAATTTTTCAGTGATGATTTTTGTTGACTTAACTACGGAGAAAGAAGAAAGGTTATTGCAACAGGTAAAAAGGTTAGATTCATATTATTTTGAAAACATTGTTGATACAAAAGTTAAATTGCATGCATATTTGTTTTTTGTTTCTATTTTTAATTTTAAAAATATTAAAAAAATTTAAAAAATATGTGTTTTTGTTTTTAGTTTTTATAAAAATAAAAATTAAAAAATTAAAAAAATGGTACAAGCTGACTTGTACCTAAAAAAGTTAAAGAAACAAAATTTTGGCATATGGCCAGATTAAGCCAAAGGTCATAAAATTTTCCGTTTTCTCCCCAAAATAAGTCCATCAAGGACATTTTTTCTGAAATAAGTGTGGGGGAGACAAACTGTAGGTAGGATGTTTCTTTTTTCTGTTTTTCAATTTTTGTTTTTGTTTTCATAAAAAAATCATGATTTCTTTTTGAGAAAATTGTGAAAGTATTAACTTTTTACTAAGTGAAACTTTTAAACAATATGTCTCAAAAGAAATCCACCAAAAATATTTCCCTACTTTCAATAAAACATATTGACATTGGATTTTTAGGATTTGATTCAGTAATTGGAATGATCATAATTTTGGAAAAATAAAAGTCATGTTGATATTAGTGGATTGTTTCCATGAATTGCTAATTGAGTTGATTTGAGAATTTCTTGATTAAATCTTTTGTGAAAGAGTTTTGACCTTGTGAGTTTGAGCTTTATTGTAAAGGATGGACTTCCATGTGTCATTCCTATTTTTCTTGAGTGACTTGCTCATGTTTTGTTTATACTCAAATTTTTAGCTTGATTCTTTTATTGTGCATCTTAGGTGAATATGCATGATTTGATATGACTGGGACATTTCTTGTTTTTAGCTACTTGGCCAAATAAGCCAACCTTGATATTGATCCATTCGTAGCCCTTTTGAGCTTTTAAACCTCTTTTTCTTGTTTTAAGCCTATTGCATGACCTTGAAAAGAAAAAAGACCGTATTCTACCTTATGGAGAAAGAATGAGCTAATGGATTGTGTTCAGGAATTGTTGAGGAATAAAGTGTGTGGGTGAGTACCTCACCCACAAATTAATAAAAATGGCAAAAGGAAAAATTGTTGATGAAAAAGTGTTGAAATGAAAAAAATAATTGCTTTCTAAAAAAAAGAGAGAGCAAGAAAGCAATAAACGAAAAAGAGTTGTTTTTGAAATTATGCTCCATTATTCTTCCTAAATTACTATTTCAAAAACCTAAAAATCCTAAAATTTTTCCTACCTTTTCCTTAGTCCCATTATAACCTGTAAAAAGTCCTCATGATCTTTGAATGCATGTTTTCTGAAAGTTTGTGAATATTAGAGTCTTGTTAAGTATTATGAGTGTTTACTTGCATGAGTATTTTGAGTGAAAACACAAGCCAAAGCACTTGAGTGAATTTTGGTGAGAAAATACACATTTAACTTGAGTGCTTTCTTTCATAATTGATTGTCTTGTGAATTCAAAAGATTAACTCATGTGTGAAAAATAGAATCTTTCCGTTTGTTTATGCATAGTAACTTGATTTCTAGAATATTGATTTGTCTCAAGGTTCATTCCTTTGATCCAGTGTTCATGTGAAATAAAATACCTTAGAACATGTTTTTAAATTGCTCAATTTTTCCCAGGAGTGCAAAAGGATAAGTGTAAGACCCGAGAAATTTAAATAATTAAATAAATAATTATTTAATAAATGTGGGTAGTAGAAGCCTTTATGGCATTTAATGCGGATTGCTATGATGTGAAAAAAGTACTAGCTCAAATGGTTGAGAGTACTTAATTGTGTGAGAGGACTTGGGTTCGAGTTCTATGTATGTCAATTGTATGATATTTTATTATGTGCATGATTTTAAGGTTATGCTTGGATGTGAGTAGTGATAATGTAATCCTAAAATTATAGGAATTATCACAAAACATGTATTGGTTGAATTGGTTGTGCACTTGGCTTGGTAATTGATTAGTTGTGGGTTAAAACCTTGATGAGAACAAAACTAAACTATCTTTTTGCTTAAGCAGAAAACCCAAGTTTTGGGCGACATATCATCTCGCTCAGGCGTGAGTTTCCCGCCTAAGCGAGAAATCGTGGGAATTTGGGTGTTTCTGCTTGAATCACCGCCCAGGTGAGCGACTTTTGTTCTGGGCGAAGTGTGGTCTCGCCCAAGCGAGAATTTGCATACTGTCACTGTAACGCGCTCGCTCAGGCGAGAGAGCCAAGCTTAAGCGAGACAAGCTTGGTCACTTGGGCGAAGGCTTCTAGCCTAAGCGAGAACAGTGCAGTTTTGTGTTTCAAGCCAAGTGGTCTGCACAAGTTAACTCACCTGGCGGCGCTTAGGTTGCGCCAGGCGATATTGTTGCAATCGTGGGTTTTGTGTGTGTTGTTGTACGCATTGATGCGGACTTGGACCAGGAGATATGCCATGAGCGGGTATATTCATGGATGGTGATGAACATGCGATGATATGAGCGGGGATGTTCATATCCAGTTACTCTCGTGTGGGGATACGAGCGAGGTAGGTTCGTATGTTCCGTGCTCACACTTGAGAGATTCTGCGTGTAGGGAGGTACGTAGCTGGTGGATCACATGTGTTGGACTACGGGCTGGCACGTCCGTAGAGCAGGACTACGAGTGGGGAGGTTCATAGAGCAGGACTACCAGCGGGGAGGTTCGTAGAGGCAAGACTACGAGTGGGCAGGCTCGTGTGAAGCATTCTAAATCCTGAGTTCAAGGATAACTATGTGTGTGTTGTGAAGGTTGAAAAGCCTTGGGAATTAAGGTCTTGGCCATGAACTACCTAGAATCAAATAGTTGGGTGTATTGTTAATTTTATTAACTTATTTTGTTAATTATTTATGAGCTCACCCTTTTTGTTTGTGCTTGGTGATGATCGTGTGATTCGTTACACGGGAGCAGATGATACTATAAGTGATGCTGGTGAGGCATAGAGACGGAGAGAGGGCTAGCTTGGGGATTTTGAGCTAGGGATTATATTATGATTTTCTTTGTTTTGTCGGATTTTGGAACTTGTATTAACATTATTATTTAGCTTTGTTTTAAATCTTGGCGCGCTGAACAATATTTTAAATTTTTCCCGCATTTGGGAATAATAAATTATCGATTGATTTTCTATATTTTATTTATTTTATTTTAATTAAGTAATTTCCTATAGGGATGTTACAATAAGTGTGTGGGTATGATGAGTGTGTATTTTTGCCTTCATTTAATGTTTTATGGGTATTTAATTGAATTTGTGTGCTGAAAGAGTGATTTAATTTATAATTCTGATAATTAGGCTATTTGAGCTTGTGTGATAAAAATGTCTTAAAAAGTAGTTGCATAAATTATTTCTTAGATATTTTAACGTTTTGTTATGCAGCTGAAGTTAAGATTAAGCTCATTCAAGGTGGGAAAATAAATTGATTGAAGTTACAAACCATCTTTAAATAAGGCTGAAATTAGCAAGTTCTGGAAAAATCACTTCTGCACCCCCAGTTTTTATTTTACACAGTCCTCCTACAAGTGGACCACTTAAAAAGCTTGTTCTACACCCGTAGTTTTTACTAAGTTGCACTCCTTCTACCACTTAAACTCAACTCAACTAAATCATGCCATGTGGCAATCCCCAACTTTTAAATATGTCCAACCACATGTTGACACGTGTCATGAAACAACTCAAAATTCAGCCAACCAAATGGTGCCACGTCATATCACCTTCAACCTCTCAAACCCTAGCCACCATGGCACCATCCTTCACATACCTCACCACGAAACCACCATTGCAGTTTGCTTGAAATTGCATCACGTAGCAACCATTCACGTTGCTGCCAACCATAGCCACGCAGAACCACCACCTGATCTGCGTCACACCACCATCAGCCACATCGGAGCAATAACCTCACCGGAAAACACGAGGCAACACTTGCAACAGCTCCACCGCACCGTACACTGTAAGACATGAGGAAATTAATTAATTAAATAATTAATAAATTAATAAATGCGGGTGGTGGGAACTTTGATGACATTAAATGTTAATTAGTATGACGTGGAAAAGTACTAGCTCAAATTATTGAGAGTACTTAATTGTGTGAGAGGACTTGGGTTCGAGTCCTATGTATGCCAATTATGTGTTATTTATTTGTTATTATTATTTTTATAATATACTTGAATCTATTGAGTGATAGTATAATCATAGGATTATGATAATTATCATGATGAAAAACCACTCTATAATGGTACTTTTGAGAGAAGAACGAGATTAGAGAGGGTGAGTGGTGATTTTGGGTGCACAAGAGGGTGAGTGGTGATTTTGGGTGCACAAGAGGCTGAATTGGGAGAAAGTTTAGGCATATCTTGGTGAGCAAAGGAACACTCATTTTTCCCAATTTTAAGCAAGGATTCTGTAACGTCCTAGCTAGAAATTACTTATTAAAATAAAAAAAAATTAATAAAACAACCTCATTTATTAATCAATAATTTCCCAAAACACGGGAAATATTTAAAACCTTAAGTTCAACGCGCCGAAATAGATAAAATAATTCGCGGCAATACCGTATTACAAATAAAATTGTCTATAAAATTATTACAATAGAACCATAGTCCAACAAAATAAGCCAGTGATAAAAATCCCCAAGAGATCCCCACTTTGTCTCTATGCATCAGTCTGCTCACCTGCATCAACATCTGCTCCCATGCAACAAGTTACATGATCATCGCCACACACACACAGATAGGGTGAGCTCATTTAAATAAAACCAAACGAATATAACATTAGATACAATCATCTCAACATTAAAACCCGAGTTAGTATTCTTCTCTATTTTCCTTACTTCTCCCTTTCCAGCACTTGCATTAGACGTCTATAATTTTTATACCTTTTAGGTGAAATCAATAATCGATCTTTGCTACACGAGTGTCTACTCGCCCCTCCGACTACAGGCCACCACCTGATAGTCCACACGTGGGAATAAGTGTATAGTTGTTCCCAAAACAAACATAAGTGTATAGTTGTTCCCAAACTACCAAAACTCTATCAGAATACACTAAAGAGGGCAATCACATGAAACCTCGCCGTACGACACTCCACTAGACTTCCTAAACCACTAGGCTACAACCTAGAGTGGTCACGTGTTACCCCAATACAAGATACACTCGTAACTTGGCCCCCAGCCAAAGCCTCGCATCATGAACATCACCTAAAGTTGTGTAGAAAGCCCTTCCTTGCGCACCATCACTGGACCAAAACCGCCTAGCGCACATCTCACGCCGCTAGGCGGAATCTGAGTCCAAACAGTCTGGCGAGCATCACACACCGCCAAGCGCCAAGCGCCAAACAGGAGTGTTGCTACCCCATCATCGCTTGGCGGACCCCAAGCCTGTCGCTAGGCTCTAAGCACCTTCTAGAGCCTCTGCAACACTTCTTCTGCCTGGCGTGACCAACACTACCGCCAGGCGCCTCGCAGCTTCTAGTACTGCTGCTGCTCCACTTTCACCTGGCGGAACCCACCCTGCCGCCAGGCGCCATCTCGTCTAGTGGCCACTGCCACTAAGTTGATTGTCTATCGCCTAGCGGATTACTTTGCGCTGTTAGACGCCATACCAGTAGCGCAATGCTACTGGTTTTTGGCACATCAAACAGGTTCTAATGGACCCCAAACAATCCAAGCACAAATTATAGTACCAGTATAGTAATCCAGTCATAGTTCTATAATGTGATCTATATGCACAAGTTTAATCATGCTAATGAATCCATATTACACATACAATTTTAACACAACACCAATAAAGAGTATTACAATCTAGGTTGTTACAGGGACATACCTCTCACTCGTCTAAACATATGGATATCATAGAATCACACTATCACATACATTCCTTATATCATATTTCTCATTTAATAACACGTTGTTCTTAAACACCATCGTACTTTGTACTTGATATTCATCCCATTACCAATAAACAAACTCAATACCAATTAATCATCCACATGGTTTCATCACATCTTTCAATTTATTACAATTACTTATCAAGTTCAACATACCTTTTTTTATGATTTAAAAACATACCTTACTTAATTTGATAAATTCTCTATTTCCTCCTTGATCACCAATAGCCTTCTTGTTCTTCTTTCAACTCCGCCTCCAAAACTTCACTTAACACTCACCAAAACTCACAATTTCGTGTTCTTTTCTGCAACCACAATTACAGTCCAACCAAACCTTTTCTCCTACCTCAAAATGCCCTTTTAAAATGGTCTTAATATGGGTTTATTGAGAAAAAAACGAAAATGGCATTAATCCTAAGTTAATTACCATTCAATGTCCTAATTAGGTTCTGTTTTCAACCCCCCTTGGCTGCCATGTCTATTAGGGTTTTCCTTTAACCCTTCAAATTCCAAGCCAAATCCAAAAGTAGCCAAAAATGAAGTTTAATTTGGGTTCCCCAAGGCTTGAACCCATAATCATGCAATGTCAAGTCAATACCAAACCATCATGCCAATTCATGCTTCATGCTAACTAATATAATTTAATTACTATATCATTTCACAACATGATTATATATATATATATATATATATATATATATATATATAATCACATAAATAACACATAAATGGCATACACAGGACTCGAATCCAAGTCCTTTCAAACAAATCAAGTACTCTCAACCATTTGAGCTAGTACTTTTTCACGTCATAAAAGTTAGCATTAATTGCCATAAAGGCTTTTACTACCCTCATTTAATTAAATTCATATTTATTTAATTATTTAAATTAATGGGTCTTACAGATTCCAGGTTAGAGGAAGTTGTCCTTGTGTGTGTAAATTAACTTATATGTGTTATGATTCTGGGTCATTGCTATTCTCAATTGATTTCTTTTTGCTATGAATTTCGTGTCATATGTGTCGTGATTGAGAATTGGTTGGTTTGAGGTTGTGTGCAAAGCCCTGTTATGTATTATATGATTAGGATGAGGGTTTTTTGGAATTGGATGGTCATTGTTGATTAAATCTCGAGCTTTGGTAGTTCAAATGGATATAAAACATGTTTCTGAGGTTTGCTTGCCATTATTTTATGTTTAGTAATGATTGAGGTGTTTTGGTCTGGTTTTGGTGGTTTGTGTGCGTGAACAAAGACGAAACTCATCTATTTTCGCCCAAGCGAGTCACTCTCGCCTAAGTTAAAGTTGCAGAAACTCATTCCTGATTTTGGGTCGAGCGTCTCGCTCAAGCAAACCGTTTTTGTGTTGATCGACACATCCTCTCGCTCAGGCTAGAATGGCTCGCCCAAGCGAGGTCGCGATGAGACAGGTTGTGTTTTACGTTCAAATCCTCGTCCAGGCGCGAGGGTTGTGTGTTTGAGCGAATGAGAGTCTTGCTCAGGCGAGAAGGGCTCGCTTGAGCGAGAGATCATGGTGAGCCACTATTTCACACTCGCTTAGGCGAGGTGGTTCAGCTTGAGCGAGACAGATGCACTCACTTGGGCGAAAACCCTTGGCTTAAGCGAGAATGGTGAGAATTTATGCTTGTGGGTACTGTTTGCACGGGTTTGCTTGGTGTTTCCTACATTATGGGAATTATATGCATGTGTTTGTGGTGTTTGGGCTTGAAGGACTAAGTCCATAGGATTTGGGATGTGCTTGGCTTGAGTTGCGAGCAAGGAGTTCGTGATGGGTGGACCGCATGCGGAACATGAACGGTTTAGTTCACCAGAGCTACTCTCGTTGGGATGAGTGAGCGAGGGATTTCATCTCATGCTCAATTGGAGAATGCTATGAGCGAGGGAGTTCATAGTAGGAAAGGCGGGTATGCGCGTCCAGGTCCGAGCGAGGAGTTCAGATGACGGGTGAGAGAGTCCGTGAAGCATGACTACGAGCAGGATAGACTTGTAGGTAGGACCACGAGTGAGGAGGGTCATGGAAGCACATGAAGTCCCAAGATTTAGAGTGCATGCATGAACTCATAATGGTTATGAGTGTGGGAAAATGAGTGTTTTGTGAAATAATAAATATCTATGATTTGTCGGGTGAGTGTATTTCATATTTATTTATACCTATGTGCATAGCTCACCTTATTTGTTTGTGTGTGGCGATGATCGGGTAACTTGTTATCCAGGAGCAGATGACGTTTCAGGTGAGCCAGGAGATGCTTAGTGGCGGAGAGTGGGAGCAGAGTACATAGGGATTTTCTAAAGACTGTTATTTAATTTTCATGTAATTTGACTTATAGAGTTTTACTCTTTTGACCTTTAAATTGTAAAGGTGACCTCTGGATATTTTGACTATTAATAACGTATTATTAAACTCTAAAGTTTTAACATTTTTCGCGTTTTTGGGAAATGGATTGATAATAAATGAGGTATTATTTATATAATTGTTATTTTTTTATTTATTTCAAGTAATATCCTACCGGGATGTTACAGTTGGTATCAGAACAAAAGTTTTGAAAATATTTTAAATATTTTGGGGCTTTTGGGGGAGTGAGTTTATCAATTGACTGTTTGTTGTGTTTGAATTGAATGTTGTAAAGGTGTGAGTGGCTTTGCTTAACCAAGTGAATTTATTCTTAACAGTTGAAATGTGGCGTATTCAGGTTATAGCTGCTAACAGGAGGAGAAGGAATGGAAACGACGCTAATGACATCGCGAAGGCTATTCACTGGATGGTGGATGCGATGCAGCCACCTGTAGCAGCGCAGCCCAGGGCACTGATTGCGCCAGTTAGGGTGCCAACTGTGGAGGATTTCCGGTGACACAAGCTAGTAGAGTTCACTGGCAAAGCCTCTCCTGATGAAGTGGATGCATGGCTCCCTAAATGTGAGAAAATATTTAATATGATGAACTGCGGGGATGAGCAGAAGCTCCTTTTTGCCACATATCTGCTGAATGATGATGCCGAGTTTTGGTGGGCGGGAATGCAACAACATATGCAACCCTGGGAAGAACAGGTGGACTAAACCAACTTCAGCACTTGTTTCCTGGAGAAATATTTCCCTGATACGGCTAGGCAGGACAAGGAGGCTGAATTCCTCGCACTGTAACAAGGGGACATGACGGTGCAGGAATATGTGAACAAATTTGAGCACCTGGCGAGATATTACTCACAAGCAATTACCGAGGAATTAAGGTGTCTAAAGTTTGAGCGAGGACTCAAACATGAGCTGAAGAAGGTGGTAACGCCTTTGAGGGAGAGAAGATTTCCAGGCCAAAAGTGTTGAGCATCTGGAGAAGGGCCCTGGCCCAGTTATTAGACATCAGATGAAGAATCCATACAACCGTCGCCCTACCACCTCAGGAGACTTTAAATGTTTCCAATGTGGGGGAGCATAACTGAAGAGAAATTACCCTCAGTTGAAGAGTCCGACTAGTGGACAAGGGACCAGTCGCAGATGTTTTATATGCGATCAGGTCGGACATTTTTTTAACCAATGCCTAGATAAAAAGACCAATGCAACGAAGAAACCATCAACTCCGGGATCAGAAAGACCTATAGCTGCTGGTAGAGTTTTTTCCATGACCACAACAGAGAGGTAACCTTATTCTTGAGCCTTGTTTTTTGTTGGGTCAATCAGTGTTGGTGTTGTTCGACTCTAGAGCAACAAATTCCTTCATCTCTAATGGATGTGTGGAGAGATTGAGTCTAGAGAAACGTGACTTAGGGTGTGAGTTGCTTGTTTCAACTCCTTCCTCGGGTTAGGTAGATACCAGTTCAGTCTGTGTTGGGTGTTCAATGGAAGTGGCAGGTTGCATATTTAAGGTGAACTTGGTGTGTTTGCCTTTGGAGGGACTCGACGTGATACTAGGGATGGATTTGTTGTCTAACAACCACATCATAATTGATTGTGGACGGTGTAGTTTGGTGTTCCCAAAACATGAAGAATTGGAGTTGATCTCAACTCGAGAAGCTTTGAAAGAGCTGCAAGAAGGGGCCACGTGTTTCATGGTGGTGGCCAAACAAGAAAAGAAAAGTTCAGCAAAGTTAATTCAGAGCATTCTGGTTGCCAATGAGTATGCAGATGTGTTTCAGGATGAAGTACTAGGATGTGTTCACCATTGACTTAATTCCTGGTGCAGGTCCAGTATCTATGGCTCCATACAGAATGGCACCTGCAGAATTGGCAGAACTCAAGAAGCAAATTGAGGATCTACTAGAGAAGAAGTTCATTCGACCAAGTGCATCACCGTAGGGAGCTCCGGTGTTATTAGTGAAGAAGGATGGGAGTTCAAGACTTTGTGTCGATTACAGATAATTGAACAAATTGACCATCAAGAATTAGTACCCATTGCCGAGAATTGATCATCTGCTAGATCAATTGAAGGGAGCAAGAGTATTCTCCAAGATTGACTTACGATCTGGATACCATCAGATCTTAGTCAAACTGGAGGATGTTCAGAAGACAACATTTAGGTCAAGATATGGGCATTTTGAATATGTAATGATGCGTGGAGTGACGAATGCACCAACGATATTCATGGACTACATGAATAGAATCTTTCGGCCTTGGTTAGATAAGTTTGTCGTTGTCTTCATAGATGACATTCTTATTTATTCCAAGCCGGGAGAAGAGCATGTTGATCACCTGAAGAGTGTATTGAAGATACTCAGAGATCACCAGTTGTATGGGAAGTTGTCCAAGTGTGAATTTTATATGGAAGAGGTATAATTCCTTGGGCATGTCATCTCAACCAAGGGTATTGCGATGGACCCGGCTAAGATTGAAACAATGCTTAAGTGGGAAAGGCCTAAGACAGTAACAAAGGTGAGAAGTTTCTTGGGCTTAGCAGGTTATTATAGGAGGTTTGTGGAAGGATTCTCAAAGAAGGTGAATCCATTAACATAGTTTACGAGGAAAGATCAGTCATTCTCCTGGACTGAAAAGTGTGAAGAATGTTTTGAGGATATGAAGAGGTGTTTGACTACTGCCTAGTGCTGGTAATTCTCGATACTAAGAAGAAGTTGGAAGTGTACTACGATGCTTCATATCAAGGTTTGAGGTGTGTATTGATGCAAGAAAGGAGGCCGGTAGCATATGTTTCTCGTCAGCTGAAAGTGCATGAGAAAAATTACCCGACTCACGACTTGGAGCTAGCAACTATTGTGTTTGCTCTTAAGTCTTGGAGGCACTACCTGTACGACTCTCAATTTCAAGTTTTCAGTGATCACAAAAGTTTGAAATACTTGTTTGATCAGAAGGAGATAAATATGAGACAACATAGGTGGATAGAGTACCTGAAGGACTACGACTTTGAATTGCTCTATCACCTGGGCAAGGCAAATGTTGTAGCCGACGCTTTAAGTGGAAAGAAGATGCACATGTCTTGCATGATGATAAAGGAGTTGGAGCTGATTGAGAAACTCCGTGATATGAATCTGGGAAAGTCTTATCCTCACTTGTTTCCTGGTAAGTTCTATTTTCGAGGACGAAAATTCTTTTAGGGTGGGGGGAATGTAAGACCCATGGAAATTATTTAATTAATTAAATAATTAATTAATTAATAAATGTGGGTGGTGGGAACTTTGATGACATTAAATGTTAATTGGTATGATATGGAAAAGTACTAGCTCAAATGGTTGAGAGCACTTAATTGTGTGAAATGACTTGTGTTCAAGTCTTATGTATGCCAATTGTGTGTTATTTATTTGTTATTGTTATTTTGATAATATACTTGAATCTGTTGAGTGATACTATAATCATAGGATTATGATAATTATCACGAAATATGAATTGGTTGTGCACTCGCTTTGATATTTGATGGTTGTGTGTTCAAATCTTGATAGACATGAATTAAACCTTTTTTTTTTGTTAGAATCAACTTGGCTTGAATGTGAAAGGGCATAGAAAACCTTAGGACACCTATAAAAGGCCAATTTGAGGTGAGGAGAAGGGTTTCTGCAGTGTGTTACCGTACTTTTGAGAGAAGAACGAAATTGGAAAGGGTGAGTGGTGATTTAACATGAGAATTCTTAAGAACATGACCTTTCTTCATACAGTAGTTGCAAGAAATGAAGGGCATAACATTTGGCTCACTCTTGGGAAAGAAACTAGAGAACTTCTTGGCTTTCTTTTCATGGATAGGTGTATAACCAAGTCCAACCTTCCGGAAAAACACAATTTTGAGAGCCAAGAACAGCTTCCAGGTTTGTTTTTCCTCTTGTGAACTTTGCACGTGTTTTCAAAAGATATTTCACTTGATTTTTCAAAGTAGTGCAGTTTTCACAAGGTTTTATAGCCAGCTGTTTTTCAGAACAATCGACTGAATTACTGTAAATCATTTCCAAATGTTTGAAATCAGTTTTTAGGTCGACTATTTCTATTTCTAGTTGGCTAACTCTGTTTTCTAGCCAGATATTTAATCCTTTTAGCCGATTGTTCATGACAACAATTTTGTTTTCCTCACTATGCAACTCTTCAAAGTCATGCAACAATTGGTAATAGTCATTCTTATCTTTGGATGACAAGGAACTTACTTGGCTTGATGAGGATGATTCATATTCGGCCATGAGGCATAGTGATGAAGAATTGACCCCAACCAAGGATGGAGGCACATGCTTAAGAAGACTAAGCATGTTTAGAAAGGAAGTTCACTAATCCTTCATACCTTTCATTTGTGTTTGTTATTTTTTATTCCCAAAGTTGACTTAGTTGAATCAACTTTAGTTGACTTGTTGACCTTTGACTAGGTTTGACTTGTTGACTATAGTTGACTTGACTTAAGCCAACATGCTAATCTATGCTTATTTGCTTTGTAGGTTAATTACGAGTAAGAAAGCAATGCTAGGTGGTGCATGATGATTGGGGAGCATATATGATGTGGAGGAGAGAGTAAATCAAAGGCATAAAGCATAAAGTAAAAGGCATGAAGCAAGTGTACCTATGTACCTTTGGTCTCCTTTGTTTTTAGCACACTTTGGCCACTTTTTGGAGACATATGA
>Ga0214542_1008773_pt1 | contig 16324 bp, 17 predicted proteins | sample CNSS1metaG_FD_160096 | JGI IMG/M metagenome (GOLD analysis project Ga0214542, IMG submission 160096) | Root nodule microbial communities from cowpea collected in UCLA plant growth center, Los Angeles, California, USA - CNSS1 | ecosystem: Host-associated > Plants > Roots > Nodule | place: USA... | reverse complement strand
ATAAATCTACATATATAAAATAACACTGCAACAATAATATTCAAAAATAAAATGCAATGAGAATTATTTAAACATGCATATATCTAATAATAAATATAATTTTATTTCCTAATTTTACAAATATTATAATAAAATTTTAAATAAAAAAAAATAGGCAAAAAAAAATTAACAAAAAAAATAGTCTAAGACTAAAACTATAATGACATTTATAAATTAATACAAGTAATTCTATACATACGATGAACAAATATATACATACAATGAAAAACTAACCTCTTCTAATTGAAAGACGAACTTTGAGAGGAAGTCTAGGGTCTCCGCACATTGCTGGCCAAATGGGAACGAAGAGCAAGTGGGACGAATCTCAAAACGCTGCAAATGGGGATGAAAACGGAAAATAATCGGTTCAAAACGCATAAAATCAACCCATAATCAAACCCCAACAAGTTTGAAGGCGAAAACCTTTCGAAACTCACCTGGAAGGGGTCAGAAATGGCGTCACCGGCGGGAACTCTCGCGGAAACGATGAACAACGCGAGGGTTTCTGCGTTTCGCGCAGAGATAAACCAAAACTTAACGTCGGGGGTGTTATATCCGACATTAAGTGACGTCGGGGGTGGGAGGGGCCGACGTAAAGGGACGTCTAGCGCGCGTTGGTCCGTCGTGAAGGGACGTCTGTCGAGCTGGGGGTCGACGTCCTTTTTTGAGTGATGTCGGGGTATCTTTTAACAGACGTTAAGTAACGTCTGCCCGCTCTACGTCAGACGTTAAAAAGGTCCCGTTATTTACAAAAATGCCATCGGTCATTTTTAACGTTGGGCTTTTTTTAGGCAGCCGTTATTGGGGTGACATTAAAGGGCTTTTTTGTGTTAGTGCACCAGTCCCAACTATTATCACCACACTTCAAGATTACTATACTAGTCCAGAAGGGCAAAAAGAGATGGTAGTTTTCTTAACTTTATTGCACTTGAAATACTTCATCCAAACATTCATCAATTACGCACCCAACTTTTAGCCGAATTTCACTCATCACCAACATCAGGCCACTCAGGCATCAAACCCATAATAGCTCACTTAGCATCATTCTTTTGGGCAAGCATGTACTGGGATATCAAAGATTTCATTAAACATTGCTTTCCCTGCCAACAAAACAAGCCACTTAATCAAAATCCCTTTGGCCTTTTACAACCCCTAGCCGTACCAAAGAAATTGTGGGAAGAACTTACCACTCATTTCATTACCCACTTACCTCCTGCTACTCTCACCACTCGAGTTAGTACGCTCTATGTAAGACTAACTGACTCTTTAAAGTGTCATGATGCAATCCTTACTAAATTATATAAATGAGGCACCACCATGAACTCCCATTAATAGGGGTCATGGAATTACGTCCTGACCAACTGAGGCACCACCATGAGATCTTATCTAGAGATTCATGGAATTACGCCCTAACCAATGAGGCAGCACCACGAAACTATCATGGAATTACGTCCTAACCATACAAACAACATGTTCCATTATCGATATAACATTCATGCTCATACCAATTCCATGTTACTTTTATAACCAACCATTCCATACTCATTACATGCCAAGATCATGTTAAACTCATCATTTCAGCCCATACAATCGGATCTCACATGCATATTCGTATAGTTCATGTTAAAATAGGGTAATCTAAACCAAGTTTACAATTAACAACCAACAACATGGAAAGAACAGCCATGGAGCAAATTCCCGCACCAGTCTCGCTCAAGCCAAGGAGCTCTCGCTCACGCGAAAGAGGTCTTTCTCCCAAGCTACAGGTCCTCGCTTAGGCAAGACTGCCAACAGAGAGCCTTGAGGGACTTGCGAGTTCTCGTTGAGGCGAGCCCTCCTCGCCTGAGCGAGGCCATCCCTCGCCTCGGCTACAACTATAACGACGTGCCCCAAGTTCCCCTGTGTTCTCGCTTAGGCAAGCCCTTCTTGCTTGAGCGAGATAGTACCTCGCTCAAAACGAGAGTTCTCCGCCTGAGTGAGAGCTTGACTGTGAACTTGGGTCTGTTTCTGCAAGTCTCGCCTACGCCAAACATGTTCGCTTGGGCGAAAACATTGGATCTCGCGAATGTTCTCCCTACAACAACCATACATACATATCCAAACAACATACCAGGCATCCCCTATATTCACAGTAGCACACAAGCTTAAGAGTCGTGAAATAATAGCAAGACAAGCAACAATCGCATTAAACAAGTAAGCCCTAGCTTCCCTTACCCGGAAATAGTCTAATAACAGACTTTGACCCTGACCCTTAAGCCATGGAACCCAATAGCTCCAGGAGCAGATTTACGAATTGAACAGCGAGACAGAAAGAAAGCGAGGTTACCAAAGTGAACCTCTAGTGGAAGTACGAAAAATAAGACTTAGAGGGAAACTAGTATGAGTTGAGAATCAACTTACATGGAGTCGAAATTGATTGAGCTAACTTGAGCACGAGTGAGCTTTAAACCCTAGTAGAGCACAGTTTGGGAGAGGAGAGAGGAACAAGGCGGCTATTTTCTAAAAGTGAGAAGAATGAATGAGGTTAGGGCAATTTAGAGTCCTTAGTTCCCTTTGGGCCAGTCCTAAACCCAATTGATTTGGGATAACCCTTAAATATTAAGGCTAAAAATATAAGTGGGCCTTACAAAAAAAAAAAATATATATATATATATATATATATATATATATATATATATATATAATGCAATATATTGTGAAATGTGATTCATTTTAAAGAAAGTTAGCGTAACATGAATACATTTTGTTGAGGTTAAAATTTTATACAAAAATAGATGAATATTGTCGTCTTGACATTATGATAATTAATTATTTTTGCATGTGTATGATTTTTTTTCTTTGAAATTATGCATTTGGGTATGTTTTTATTTTGTGTTAAATTATTAAAATGACATGATAATTAATTAGTGATATGTAGTAATTAAAAATTTGAGATATATATTATATTAAAATAAGATGTATATACAATAAAATTAAAATATAGATATATTGTGCATTATTTCATACAAAATAAATATAACGGAGTTGGTGTTAAAATTTTTGAATGAAAGTCCACGAAGGTAAGCATCTTAAAAAATAATAATACAACTAATAATAATAATAATAATAATAATAATAATAATAATAATAATAATAATAATAATAATAATAATAATAATAATAATAATAAATAGTTATAGCGGTAGAAGTAGTAGATTAATGTAGAGATAATAATAATAATAATAATAATAATAATAATAATAATAATACAAAATAAGAATAATAATAATAATAATAATAATAATAATACAAAATAAGAATAACAATAATAATAATAAATATTCAATGAACTATCACTAGTGTAAAATAGGCTTTTTATACCAGTTAAAAAAGGCTTTTTATACCGATTTTAGCATCGGTATAGATGTAGGTGATATAGAAGGTTTGATCTTTCTACATCGGTTCCATGACAAGTATAAAAAATTATTTTTTATACCATTTCTAAAACCGGTATAGAAAGTCCTATTGGAAATGGAAAGTTATGTAAGAAAAAATGGCTTACTATACCGATTATAGTTCCATCCGGTATTAAAAAATTATACATTTTACACCAAGTATGACCTTAACCGGTATAAAAAGTGATTTATTATTTATTTGTATAGATAATGTAGGTATAAAAAGCTTATTTTGCACTATTGTATATTTGTATGTATTTTTTAAATATGAATGATAGTATGTTAATATGTGATAATAGTGTAATGTTATTAAGTTAATATATAAAATAAATTTATATTTATTAAAACTAAAGTGAAATGAATAAAGAAATTAATTGTTGATGAATAAAAAAAGAGAGTAAAGAACTTTATAAAAAATAAGTAAAAATAACTGTTAATTTAAAAATAATTAGTAAATAATTATATTAAAAGATAAAATTGATATTATAAAATGTGGACACAAAATAGAAAATCTTGTTTATAAAGTGTTATAGATAATTATGAAATAAATTATATAGTAATAGTAAAGAACTCATATCATATCATCAATTTAAATTTTGAAATAAATTATTGAATTTGAAGATTTAATAAAGATTTTGTTGTTATGATGATTAAACTTAAGTAATTATATATAATAAGTTTAAATATATATATATATATATATATATATATATATATATATATATATATATATATATATATATGATTAGATGTTATATATTAGCTTTATAGTTTGGTTATATTAGTGTTTAAATAGTATAATTATTTATAAACTTTTGTTATGATATCAGTAGTATTGGAATAAATAATAAAATCTGATTATATTAACAGTATTGTTTTTATATGTTATAAATTGATTTCATTAGTTTTATTGTATTTTTATATTGAAGTCTTGAAATTTGTAATTATTTATAATTAATATTATATCTAAATACGTTGTAGTCTTTTTTTGAAAATTTGTTTTAAAGAAATTAATATAATAATAATTATATTTAAATAAATAATTATATTTAAGTATATATATATATATATATATATATAATATTTAAATAAAGAATTTGGTGATATAAAAAATTAAATAATTAATTACATTTGGTATAACAAATTAACTAATAATAGATTGTAATATTTCTTTACTATTTTAAAATAAATTGTCCAAAGCAATTTTTATTTTAATATTCTTGTAAGATTTTATATATTCTCTTTTTTATTGGTCTTTTTTCTACTAATTTTTAATTAAATTTTTTATTTTTCATTTTATGCTTGTTAATATTATATAATAATAATAACAGTAATAATATTATTATTATTAGTTAATTATCGAGATGAGAGATTAAAAAAATAAATAACAATTATTTATTATTTTCAATAATGAGCTACTACCTAATATCAATTTTTTTTTTATCTTTGATGATTTAGATTAATATCTACTTAAATGTAATTTGTGTTACGTGATCCAAAAAATAATAAGTAAGAATGCATTTCACCTTTTTATAGGTTAAGATACAAAACAAAACACTTATTACTAGTGTAGGGAAGGAAAATGACAACGATTATTTCCACGTTTTGGTTTCGGGTGCGTATCTGAGACAAATATTGTCAAGGTAAAAAGGTAGTATTTTATGTCTCGGTTACAAACCCGAGGCATATTTAATAGTTACACACTATTAGAAATTCTCATATTACATGGGATTTTTCTTGCAAATTTGTTAAAAAAAATTGCAAGAAAAGACTTTTTTCTGCATTTTTTTCTAAGAATTCTAATTGACAGGTAATTCCTTCGTGGATAATCATTTCCTACAAAATTATAAAACTTGTAAGTATTTCCTATAAAATTTGTTGCGAAAAGTGTTTTATACAAAATATTTTGCAAGAAAATTGGTAGCAATTTCCTGCAAATTTTATTTTCATAAAAAAATTTGTAAGTATTTTCTATGAAAAAATTTTCAAAACAAAATTGGCAGGAAATATAAGTTTTTTTAGTAGTGACTACTTCAGTTTCCGCCTAACTGAGGCCTAATGGATATCAGGAATTCAAAAAAAAAAACAAGAAAATTGAATATACTTTCTACCTCGGGTGTAGTTTAACCGCGACAAAAAGCTACATTTACTGCCTCGGGTCTGGTCCAACCGAGACATATGGCCATTTAAAAAAAAATTGAATAATCTTCTGCCTCAGTTTTGGTTACAACTGAGGCATAAAAATATATATATATATATATATATATATATATATTAATTTTGATCCTATTTCATTCAAATCTAGCACATTTAACTTGCAAATTTTGAATTAGAAAACCAGAACCAGCCAGAAACAATATCATATTACAATTGATGGACTCATTACAATACTTAAATACAATTCATATTAATGTAGCACTCATTACAATATCATATGCTTCCATAAACAAATATACTAAGTACTATTGTACATTTGTATAATGTACTTTGCCAAAGCTATCCTTAAATATTTGATGGACTTGACGAGGATTAATGTAGTGGTACCGAATCTCTGCACATAAGAGAATAATTTAAATTAGTATATAAACTAAGACAAAATTGTAGATAAATATTTGATATAGTGAAATTATTACCGTTTCCCAACCACTTGTGATAGGAGCACATACAATGGTTAATATCCATTGCATTACATAGTAACCGCACTTTTATGAGCCTGTTTGTAAAGTACACTACAATGAATGCACATTTATAAGTAATTGATGAAGAAAAGAAATTGAATAATTATAATACTTTAGACCAAAATAGCAAACCTGGAGGCCCAACCATGTTAGCCTTTTTGTCATAGTAGTTGATTTCCCTAACAACATGCTATGTGCAGCGATTGAACTATGAAAAAGGTAAGGTGTTAAGATACAATTATATAAGAAAGAAAGTTCATAAGATTGAGGTTCTTACCAATCTATAACTTGTCTGAGATGGTTAGGAGGAAGACTGTGCAAGGAACAAAGCCATACATCAATGTTGTCCTTCATGGAAATCACAACTAGTTGCCAATGATGTCTGCGATCAAAACAAAATTCATTGTTGTACCTTAAAATAATAGATTATAATTAGAAGTCAACAAACTACACTTACCCAAAAATATAAGGGACAAAATATATTTCCTTCCCTCGTCCAAAGCATTGGGTGACGTATGCTTGAATGTCATCAAATTTATTGCCTACATGAGTGAGTTAGGGGTCTATGAACCCATATACATCACTCAACCCCATATTGTTACTCACACAAAACATATACCTGGACAAAAACATTTATTTAATATAAGTTACTAGATAAATTAATTAAACATAATGAATAGTTTAGATGCTTACATCATCCATAACTGAATAAGGGTAATATAAAGTTCTTTTATACCCGACGCAAGCTCTAAGACATCTTGCTTATGCAGGTACATTGGATGTCACTATCTCTCCCAAATACATCAAAATCTCATGGAACTACCATCGGCTTATCACTAATGATGTCAGCAAGCTGGTGTCATGCACCAAGAGGATCGTCCAAAGATATTGGAATCTTTATAGGTTCAGGACTTTCCACTTCATGCGACTATTATTACATGGAAAAAACAATTTGATTGTGAACATAAATAAATTGAAAACTTAAAATGCAGAGAGTAAGACCCGAGAAAAAAAATAGACCAAAGGGAAACACATGGAGAAAAATTAGTGGCTTGATTAATATTGTTGATTCATTTAATTTAATTTAATTAGGTTATTAAATTATGAAATATAAAATAATTATTATTTGAGTGATTTAAGTTATTTTTGTATTTATAATAATTATTTAATTGATATAAGTTATTGTTTTATTTATTTTAAATTTTAATATCATATATAATGTTGTGAATATGTGTATATAAGTAATTGGTGCGCTATATGTAATGAGATTGTGTCTAGTTCAGTGGCTAGCGCTTTGAGTTGTGTGTGTAGGTACATGGATTTGAATTTGGCCGAACTAATATATTGGTTTTAATTAGTTTTTCTCTTTCCTTCTTTCTTTGGTTGTGGGGCCCACAAAGAATTCTTTAGTTTCTCTCTCCTCAAGTTGTTTATGTGAAGTGAATGTTGCAGGGGTTTATCTTTCATTTGTTTTTTTTCTCATCCTTCTTGCCATTCATGCACAGTATGCAATATATATATATATACTCTATATTTCTCCTAAAATCAATTTAAAGGTTAGGGTTATTGGTTTATAAACATGTACCAACACATTATAGATAGAGAATAAAAATGGTTAAATCACATATTTTATTTGTTTAAATATAAATAGAAAAGACTAGGAATAATATGAAATAAAATCTAGTTTTAAATATTAGGGCTATGAGAGGGAGAAAGGAGAGTTGGAGAAACGGGAGAAACATAGAGAGTGAAAGAGGAGGCTGCGGGAATTAAGAAACATGTAGCAAAGAGACCATTAGGTAGGGGAAGCCAACCTTGTTTTCTTATTGGTTGTATGTGCGATGATCATATAACGTGTGTGTTATAGGGGAGCAGATAATCTTGGCATGGAGTAGATTGATGAGAGGCTGGGGTGGACTCGATAGTTTTTATAATATATTTAGTTGTTTTAAATCAGATACTAAAAATTATGTAATTTTCTTTTTATCGCAAATGTTATTGGAAGTTTTTGACAAAGTGACAGTTTGAATTATGTCATTTAAATTAAATTAAAATTTTTTATTAAGTACATTTTCAATGTTAATTTCTTTTCCGCTAAACGTAAAAATTTTCTAACGTTCTGTGACATCCCAAAATTGGGGTGTTACACAGAGTACTATAAGTTGAGTTTGGGGATCCATACTGAGGGGTCAGAAATAGAACCAACCAAATCTTTAGGTCAGGCGAGGAAAGACTGAAATGTCTGTGCCACAGTATATACCTCATCTGTTGGCATAGGAACTAAAGCATTTGGTATAATAACTTCCTCTACCGTGACCTTAACCTCATCATCCACCAACTCCATACCATGAAGAATAGTGGTTGCCCCAAATATTGTTCCACGAGCCACTAGTGTCTTCCTTGTACCATGTAAAACATATAGTTCACATCGATGAGCATCGTTTGCATCATCCCCTAGTACAGTTGGAGCCGAACAACTCCCCTTTCCGCTTCTTCTACCTATTGGGGGCATAAAAGGTTCTGGTTGGGGAATTAGTTGTGGAGGGTTGCCATGACCACCAAAATGTTGCTCGAACTGACGCATAACTCTTTCAGTGATTTGTTCTGTCAAACGTTGTGTCAGTTTTTCTTCATACTCAACACTATGTGTCCATGAAGATTGACTAGAGGAGCCACGAAAATATTGGCGAATGCCGACTCTTGATCCAACAGCACACACATGCTTGGGGTGCTCAAGTCGTCCAATTGCAGTAGCAAGAATATCATGACAACCTTCTGAAATGAAAGTACCTTGGGAGCTCTGCCCAACCAAAGAGTCCTACAATATAACAAAATAAAATTAAGAGAAAATCGGTATAAAATGATATTATTGTTTAAAGTAAAGTTAACTCTTACAATTTTTTCAGAGATTTCTTGTGCAGTTTCAGAAGTGTAGGTGCCCGATGATCGTAGGTTGGCTAACTTCCACTTTTGATCATGAGATGGTGGTGAAAGAGGCGCAAGACAATCATCTTCAGAAGGTGGGGGCCTAGACTTTTCTTTTTCCTTCAATATCTTTTCTTCAAGCTTTATATACCCACCACGAGTCAATACGTGTGGGTTTTTATTTTGTTTACTTATTGTTTGGGCTTTTGTCCTCTTTTTCTATAACATATACTTCATTTTATGAATTAGTTCAACTTGTACAAAATTTCAACAAATTTTCGAATTCAAGTAAATTAACCTTCCATCCCTCAGATTTACGAGACTCAACAAACTGACGCCAAGTGTCTTGATATGGATCTTCATTCTTTTTAGATCCATAGATATACCTAGACATCAGTTTTGTCTTAAAACCACGTAAATCTTCGGCGACCGCTGACATACATTTATGTTTAAGTGTCGCCACATTTGGAATATCAAATGTCGTGTGCAATAAAGAAAATGAACATCAATAAGTGCTTTACCAATATAATAAAAATATAAATTAAAAAAATTGCATGACATAATTTACCAATATATCCTGCCATATCATGTTCCATTGAACTTCTGATACATGATCGAAACTACAAGTAATGATGGATATTCTGTCACGTGCTAGTACTCCTAAATAGCTTTTGAAGAGGTTTCCATTACAACCTGAAGCTTGACCAATGACGACGTCAATAATGACATGAGTCTTCTTACCTTTAGCTTTTCTCAACAAGAGCTTCCTCAATGTAGTGGCTCCTCTGGTGGTTCTCTTTTTGGGCACTTCATCATCCGATGATGAAGTCTAATGGTCAGCCATACATCTCTTGTTAAAAGAAAAAATACAAAAGATTAATAACAAATATTTAAAATAACAAATAACATATTATTTAACAAAACACGTAAATTTATACAAAAAATTCAGATTCATACATAAAGTTATGGATTGGTCATATGTATATTCCCTCATCATGATCTTCCCGAATTGCCTGTACATCGTCAAGTACTAGGGCATCATCAAAATTTATCGTTGTTTTAGATGGATGAGTGTCAGCAATATGAAGGTTACTCAAATTCTCTTCATTAACATCAATTTGTCTCTTGCCATGAAGAGCAACAAACCAATGTTCAATTGTAGGATCTTTTACATAAAAAACTTGAGATGGTTGTCCCACCTTTCGAAAATCAACTAGTCATACCCGATTCATCAATTTTGACACCACTCTTGTTATCAATCTACTTACATTTGAACAGTGGAATAGTGAACATAGTATAGTCAACCTCCCATATCTCTTCTATTACACCATAGTACGTCATTAACTCAATTACCATATTTTGTTCTTTAGATGTGGAAAATTGCAGCAACTCAGCTTCAAGACTCACTCCACTATTATATATTGTGCTTTTATCATCCAAAGACTTTCTGTAGAATGTGCAATTATTAATTTCATAATTTGTACAAGTTACGACATCAAATTTCAATCCATTTGCTAGCCACATCAAAGTCTCAAAAGATTGTGAATCTTTCAAAACCTCACCTTTGGACCAAGGCATGAACGTTTTGTTATGCTCCATCAACTGCAATTTTTCTTATTGTCTTGGATGTTGTTTCTTTACAATGACTTTGTATGCAAATAAGTAAGGGATCACCTCATCAGTGTTGTTCAATATGTATAGATGTGCTTGCAATTGTTCTGCGTGATCTTTGGTTACCACATTCACACCCTAGATGTTGCTACTTATAGAACAGTTGTTCAACCATGATCTAGGAGGAACTCCTATCGGATTTGCTTTTGTCATGTAATCTGAACAAAACTCAATACTTTCTTCTGCAATATACCTTTCAATTATTGAAGCTTCTGGACGATATTAATTTTTCACGAACCCTTTCAAAATCTTCATATAGCGTTCAATAGGATACATCCATCTTAAGTATACTGGCCCACAGAACTTGATTTCTCTTACCAAATGAACAAGCAAATGTACCATAACATCAAAAAAGGATGGAGGGAAAAACATCTCCAACTGACACAAGATGATAAAATCTCACTTTGAAGGTCATCTAACTTTAAAGGATTGATGACTTTACTACAAATTGAAGAGAAAAATGAACACAAACGAGTTATAGTTTGTCGAACATTTTTTGGTAAAATTCCACGAATAACCACCAATAACAATTTTTGCATTAAGACGTGACAATCATGAGACTTCAGGCCAACAAGCTTCAATCCTGCATTGACACTAAACTCTTAATATTTGAAGAGTATCCTTGTGGTACCTTGACACTCTTTAGACAAAGGCAAAAACTTAACTTTTCTTGTCTAGACATAGTGTAACATGCAGGAGGCAAATAAGTACGCTTACCAACCTCCCTTTATGCCAAGTCTTCGCGAATATTCAATTCAAGCATATCCAACTGAGCATTTACTCCATCTTTTGTCTTTTCTTGAATGTAAAGTAGTGTATCAATCAAGCTATCACACACATTCTTCTCCACATGCATTACATCTATGCAGTGTCTAACCTCTAATTTAGATCAATATGGAAGATCAAAGAATATTGATTTTTTCTTCCAAGGGCTCGTTGTAGATAATTTCTTAGGGGTTTTCCCAAATACATGATGTATTTTATTAACTTTTTCATGAATTTGAAAGCCATTCAATGGAATTGGTGCATCATCATTCTCTTGATGTCCATTAAATGCTTTTTTTAACCTTCGATAAGGATGATTCGGTTGCAAAAATCTTCGATGGTGCATATATATTGTCTTCCTTTCGTATTTCAATTGATGAGTTGTAGTGTTTTCTTCACATATAGGACAAGCTTTATGACCATTGACATTATACCTTGACAAATTACCGTAAGCTGGAAAGTCATTCATGGTGCAAATAACATTGCACGCATCATGAAAGTCTTAGAAGCAAAAGCATCAAATGTTTTAACCCCATAAGCCCACAACACCTTCAAGTCTTCAATTAGTGGACTTAGATAAACATTTATGTCATTTCCAGACTGTCTTGAACCGAATATCATCACAGACAACATCATGTACTTTCTCTTCATGCAAAGTCCAGGAGACAAGTTGTAAATAAATAATATAACGGGCCAGCAACTGTGGTTGGTACTTAAATTACCAAATAGATTCATTCCATCAATAGCTAAACCAAAGCGAATATTTCTACATTCTTCACCGAATTGGAGGAACTCATGATCAATATTTTTCCATTGCATTGAATCAACTGGATGACGAAACAAATTGTCACATCTTCTTTCATCTGCATGCCCTCGAGGATTTTTGCGTCTTTTGGATTCCCAAACAAACGCTTAAGTCTAGGTACGATTGGAAGGTACCAGACTACTTTCAAAGTGGGCCCATCTATTTCTAACCCACCTTTATCTTCACTATTGATTTTCTGCTTGTATTGTGATAAGCCACACTTCAAACACTTTTTCAATCCTTCAAATTCTTTCCTATAGAGTATGCAATCATTAGGACATGCATGTATCCGTTTATACTTCATTTCCATATGGAAGCATTTCATTCAATAATACCAACAATTATGTTAAACTCTTATCGATCCAACCATTAATCGCCTTCAAATTCATCAATCTTAAACACCGCTGACAACCTTGTGAACTTATTTGAACTAACATACAACGGAGTATCTGAATCAGTCGACATTGTCTCATACACATGCGCTTGGGCAAAAGCTTCACATCACGGATCATGTCCTCTAATTTGTCTTCTTCACATTGATCTTCCACGATGAAATCCACAACATTTTCAGTTCGGGAGACAATTGGGAAGTCTATTAATTCGTCGTGCCATGTCTATATTGTATAACTTGGAAGAAAACCATTGCAGATAAGATGTTCCCTAATTGCGATTGGATTCAACTTTCTTGCGTTCAAACAATTCATAGAAGGACGTCTAAAATTCACTTCATCATCACTTCTACCTTGATGGCGTTGCGCAAATTGTATAAATTCTTCTACTCCTTTCTCACACTCAACACTGATGCGTGGTGAGTAAATCCAGTCTCGATCCATACGTTTATATACTGAAATTGTGTGAACAATTTCAGTAATTTTTAAATGAATGATCACCTCGCTTTTGCATTTAAGGTGTGACCCTATCCCATTCAAGAAGATTCTCTTCTTCTAGTTTATTGGTACATATTAATTTTAAAACACATATCTAAAATTTCACGAAATTTCACCAGCATTTCGCATTGGTCTTCAAGTTACAGGAAATGAAAGTGATTATTAACCACAATCAAATATGCACCCAAAGATCAATACAAAACACAATTGACAAATATTCATGAATATTGAGATATGTATATTAAAATAGACATATGCACTAATAAACTATTAAAAAATGATTAATCTTCTTAAACTGTCCAACCGGACAATTCAAGATTGAATACATTTAAATTATTTATATTGTCTCCTTTTAAAAAAATACATCTTATTTCAATAAAAACAACTTGGAGACAATAAATAATTTTCGTATTCAATCTCTAACGGGAAACTAAGGCTAACTCCATGCAATAACAATCTCAAATCAAACAAAATAAATCAATTTATTTAAGCATATATAATTAAGTAAACATACAACAACATACATTTATTTTAGCATGTAACTAAATCAATTTATGTAACATACAAAAAATAAATAATATACTCAAAACTAACTTATGAAATTTGGAAAAGCAAGCAAAATTGATAATTTTTCATATACCATAGTTTTGCATAATTTCAAAAAGCAAAGAAAGTATATTGCATAGTTCATTATCATCAATCCCATCTATAAAAGCAAAGTATTTTCCATCATCAACAATCTCATCTTTACAAGCTTCAAAAAATTGACAAACTTAATTTCTATCAAAATACAAACCCACTTTCTATCATAAATCATCAGAAACTCAAATTCAACTATGAAAACTCAACAACATAAAAAAAAACGCAAAAAAAAAGTGATAGAGCTAAATCAAAAACGAAAAAAAAACATATAAATGAACCGTACAAAGGGGCGAGATTCACACCGGCAATGGAGGAGCAACAAGAATGGGCAATTTGATGGCCAACCGGTGCAGTAGAGGGGCAAAAACAGTGGTGGCACGACTTGGGATTTTCTGAACTAGCGGCTACTTTTCTTTTTCGAATGGAGAAGACACATGAACAATGCTGCGATTTGGGATTTTTCAACCTAACTAGCTTTACTGCCTTGGTTGATTCGAAACCGAGGCATAAACGTGAATAGGCCTCGGTTCAAAGCATAACCGAGGCAAATTCTACGCAAAATTACAAAAAACAGGCACGTGGAAAAATTCTGCCAATTGTATGCCTCGGGTGAAAAGGCTCGCTACAGTAACACTTATATGCCTCGGTTCAGTGGGACTCGAGGCATAAAACTACCTCATTATTTTTGAATTTTAAAAAAGCGGGAATATTACCTCGCTACAGTAACACTTATATGCCTTAGTTGTTTAGTAAAGCGAGGCATAAAAGTTGTTTTAAATCACAAAAATGTCGTCGCGTCTCTATCTACCTCGTTTGCGAGAGAACTGAGGCATATATGGCGCTGTCTAAACATGAAATTGCACTAGTGTATAAATCTTTTTAAAGATATAAATTATTTCCAATGTTTGTGACTTGAATATATGAATCATTTTGTGACTTGTAGTTCTCTTTATTAGATATCTTGAAAATGGAATCATTGTTAGTTGTCTTGGTAGGATAAAACTCAATTTTCACCAGGTCTCTTTTTTGTGAGAAGTGGAGTTCCAATATGCTAGGACAACTCTCTTTGCTTGTCACAAAGAGTGAATATGGCATTGCATCAATAAGACTTCCATATAACAGAACATGAATCTACATTTCACTTAGAAATACAATAATAATATTTACCTCCAAAAGTGTGGTATGTTTACTATCACTACACTTTCTCCCTACAAGTTTTTAGAGATCACCATATTCAATCATTTGTGAAATTTCAACTATTTTAACTTTCAAGTCACGACTTCTAACTTTATAGATGAATAACTAAATCTTACGATAATCTCAGATAACATACTTGCAAAATTTAGATGGCATAAAATAACGACAAAAGTAAAATAAGAAAAGAAAGAAAATCCCAAATAATGTACTTGCAACATCATATCATGATTGCACTGACCCATTTTTCATTCAACTACAATTTGAAAAACTTAAAAAATCATGAAACATAGCAACTTACTAAATAATTTAAAATATAATAACAGAGCAAATAAAATAATTTTAAAACTCAAATAGCTTTTAAACCAAAATAAACTTTTTAGAAAGAGGAATCGATCATATTAGATTTACATCAAAATGTAAGCTATCATTTAGAGTTTCATGATATAAGCTCAAAATGTAATACCCCAATTTAGGATGTCATCAAAAGTTAAAAATCATACACATTTGGCGAAAAACAATTATTGTCAACTTCATACGTAAACAAAGGTTTATTTTTAATCTTAAAGGAGTATGTCGAAATAATAATTGTCCAAAAATTTTCAAATAATAACATCAAATAAAATCACATGGTCTTTAGCATTTGTTTAAAAACAAAAATTTAACAAAAGAAAACCCTGAGTTCATCCCATCCTTGCATCAATCTACTACATGCCAGAACGACCTGTATTATCACCTACTCTTGTATAACACATACGCCATACGATCATCGCATACACAATAAATAAACAAACATGGATGAACTTACCATAGACAAATACTATATAAAAATATTTAACTAAACAAGGTAATACAAGATTATTAAACATCACATTAGACCAAGAATATACCCAAGCATGATAATCTGCACCGCACACTATGGCTTTCTTGTCACTTTATCCCTACCACATGATTTGGTTTCCTAAACCAAATGGTTTGAGTTGTCCTACCCTCCAAAACAGGCCTATCTCCGCTGCTCCTCAAGGACTTACGAGTAACAACTTCAGTGAATCCCACATCAAGCACTATACTCAACAACAAGCCAAAACTAAGCGAAAACTAAGGCCAAAATTAATTGATTGATTTAAGTTATTATTTTAGTTAATTATGAGATGTGATATATATATATATATATATATATATATATATATATATATATATATATATATATAGGTGTTTATAAATTTTGGTGCAAATATTATAATGTGAAAGCTTATAGCTTATTGGTTGTTGTGGGTGTTTAAT